>Ga0193951_1000073_pt1 | contig 40672 bp, 65 predicted proteins | sample BB_2_MG_FD_140370 | JGI IMG/M metagenome (GOLD analysis project Ga0193951, IMG submission 140370) | Microbial mat bacterial communities from the Broadkill River, Lewes, Delaware, United States - BB_2_MG | ecosystem: Environmental > Aquatic > Freshwater > River > Microbial mats | place: USA...
ACGCAATGGCCTCCAGATAGATACCGTTCAGTAATATGCCCACGCTTACATGGCTTTCCAGTAAAAAAGAATTTTAGATTTTGTTCTTTTGCTTCTTTCTTGGATATAATATTCATTTTGATCACCCTTTATCATTAGGTTGTTATCAGAAGTATGTGGAAGCAGTTGATAAGACTGTTTTCGGCCGCTAAACCTATCCACTTGGTTATATTAACAGTTTCTTAGCTAAGTTTCCAGAAGCTGCTTTCATTACCCCTGTAAAGTTCAATATTAACGCCCTTAAGCTCAGGGATTGCTTTGTAATTTACACTCCCTTTGCGGATAACCTTAGTCAACTTGCGTCCATTAATCTCGCTGTCACGTTCGCCGCAACGCTCGACTAATTCAGCTAGAAGTTCTTTTTTCTTTGTTTCTAGCTCTTTTATGGTATCGCCAATACTTTTGTATTCATTGGCAATTTCCACAATTAAGCGGTCGGTCTGGCCTTTATGCTTAGGCTCAAGATACCGTAAAGCGTTTGGCATTTCACGCTCTATTAGGTAAGCATCGTAAAACTCTTTAAGCTTTGGAATATTTTCATCAAGCCACTGTTGGTTTAAATGATCCGTTTCGATTTCGTCACCATGCGGTGCCCACTGGTAAAACTCGACATATTCACGACTGGCACATGCCATTTCGATTTGCGTTTGCGCCATGTAGTGAGGTTGGTCGTGTAGAGTCTTAAATACAGGTGGGTTTTTATCGCGCTGGCCATACGGACATTTAATTTCAGCCACGCCTTTATCACCAATAAGGCCATCGGGTGAAGCGCCTAGCCAATCGTATGTAGGATGCACGAAAAAGCCGCACTCTTCTACAGGTTGATCTAGGTGAAACATTTCCATTTGCTTGGTTGCGCCCGGCTCGTTATGGGTGCCCCATTCCGTCGCAGGGTTGCCAACGAATTCACGCTCTGCATCGTAATAGGCTCGCACCATTTCACGCATTACGTCTGCGGGTTTCTTAAACGGGCTAAGGCCAAGAATTGCGCCTACATTTGAGCCTGTTATGCGCTCTTTACGTTGTTGGAACCACTCATTGGATCTCTGCTCAATCATAAAATACTCTCCTAAAAAAGGGGCCGAAGCCCCTGTGTTAATTAGCGACTAAAAAGGTACGTCGTCGTCCGTTGCTTGGCTAGGCTGCGCCGCTTGCTGCACTGGCTGCGGCACCGAGTCTTTGCTGGCTACTGAGCGGATACAGTTACCATCGTTAGTGGTGCCGTCATTGTTTTTGATATGGTATTCACCAACTTTAATAATCATGGGCTTCATACCTAGACAGCCTAAAAGATTCTCTTGGCTTGGTGCTTGACCGCTTACCATGAGCTTTCCGCCTGCGTTTAAATCGATATTTGCAAGCATGCGCTTCGCTTTGTCCGCCTTAGAAATATCAGCATCGTATACACGTAATGTTTGAAATACCTTCCGGCCCTTCAATTCCTCAGGCTTTAAAATATCCCAACGGACTTTTATCTCTTGAGGGCCATTATTAAAACCATCTTTAATGGTGGCCTCTTCAATTAATGCAAGACACTCAGTGCCTTCTTTGATTAGTTCAAAGTCACCGCCGCCCATTTCAAAAGTACCGGTTGCTTGAATTGTGCTGTTGTCGCTTAGATTCCAGAATGACATATTACTTTCCTTTATTGTGGTTGTGTAGTTGGTTGGTTAAAAAATGGAATGTATTGCAAAAGCGGGTTTTCGCCCTTCAATACCTTAATTTCTTGTGGCATGTTGTAGCGGTTTTTTGCATCAACATAGCCGGTTGTGCCATCGGAGGACGTTATCAAATAACGGTCGCCAGATGTTGTAACTCGTGCAGCCTTAGTTTGCTGGCCTTTATTGTTAGACTCGGCACCCGTTAGGTATCGCTCTTCTTTGATATAAAGAACAGCATCCGAGCGGCTAACATAAAGCTTTTTGCTGCGGTCGTGCATGCCCAAAGAATATGTGCTGTATTCGCTCATCTCTTCTGGCGAGGTTTTAACTTTATGAATACCAGTATGACTTAAAAAGATAACAGCCATACCTTTCTTGCGTAAGAACTCAGCTGCGCGAATCAGGTTTGAATGCATCCCCATTGATACATCATAGCCTTTGTGAAAGCCGCCCGCTGCATTGCCGATAGAGTCCGCACCCTTATCATCAAAAACAACAACTTCTTCTTCAAATAAATCATTAAGAGAAGTTACTGTATCAACTATTACGGTTTTATAGTCATGCTTTTCTTGAATAAGCATGCGCAATTTATCCATGATCTCAAGTGATGGGCGGTGTCCGGTTTTCTTATCGGCCTTGCTCAACTGCTTTAAGAAAGCTGGCTTTACTTCTGACGTTTCAAAAACCGTCTTTGCATTCTCAGCTTGGATAAAAATCGGGTTAGGGAATAATCCAGCTAGTGAGGTTTTACCAGCACCTGGGAATCCCACAATTGTGATGATCGGTGCTTGTGGCCCGCTATCGTCTAGTTCATCTAATAAGCTCATTGGCTCGTCTCCTTTTGTGTTGTCGTTATCGACAGGAGCAAATCTACGCGTTTGAATTTTAAGTGTCAACAATTAATTTTCATTTAATTTATTCTTTGCACTAATCTATATCTGATAGTAGTATCAGCAAGCGTTTTAGTATTTATACAAAAGGAGAGAGTAAATGACAGATCACAGCGACTACATAGAAGCTGGTTTAAGAGTTTTCGGACTGTACGGCGTAAAGGATGAAATGTGCGAATGCGGAAACCCAGATTGCAAGGCTTATTTCAAGCATCCGCGCACCTCAGCATGGCAACATACCCCGCAATGGTCGGACGAACAAATTGAAATAATGGAGGAAATGGATTATTTCAAAAGCGGCTTTGGCGTTATTGTTTCAGGCTTATTGGTTGTGGACGTTGACGCAAGAAACGGTGGCGTGCCGTCTTATGAAAAACTAACAGCATTAATTCCATCTATTAAGGATAGCGGCTTTATAGTTGAGACAGGTAGTGGAGGCGGATCAAAGCACGTTTATTTTTCATTGCCCGAACCAATAGCTATGGTGCAGACGCACAAAGAATTTGAAGGCATTGATTTCAAGACAAGTGGCTTTGTGGTTGGTTCTGGCTCCATCCACGCGAGCGGCAACCTATACGAAACCCTAGTTGGCGAACCATCAGAAATAACACCAGCGCCGCAAGCATTGATTGAATTGCTACGTAAGCCAGAACGCCACAGGGCGATTATTGACGGAACCGCCATAGACGTGGCAGATAGTGACCTACGTGAAATGTGTGCACACATTAACCCTAGCTGTGACCACGAGACGTGGATTCGCGTTGGCATGGCTTTGCATCATGCAACGCAGGGTAGCGGCTTATCATTGTGGGATGATTGGAGCGCCGGCGGGGATACTTACCCGGGTTACGAGCAGCTGGATAAACGCTGGCAGTCATTTGGCAAATCCAGTAATCCCGTATCGCTTGGCACACTTATGCACTACGCCCGTGAGGGTGGTTATGTTGAGCCGGTCGATTTTGTACCATCCGTAACATTTGATATGCCAGAAACGCCAGTTGACGACGTGACGATTGATCTATTACGCCCGCCTGGCTTTGTCGGCGACTTATGCGCTTGGATTAATGGCCAGTCGCTTTACCCGCGCGAATCCTTGGCGGTGGCCGCAGCATTAACAGCTATTAGCAACATGGCAGGTATGCGATACCGTGACGAGTTGGACGGTATGACCCCAAATATTATTGCGTTTTGTGTTGCTGGTTCGGGTACGGGCAAAGAAGCCATTGGTAAGGCATTCGCAGAGGTTATGCGCCTAGCTGATTTATCCCCTGCTTTGTATGGCGCGTTTAAGTCTGAGCAGGAGTTATACCGTAACTTATTACGCCATCAGCCTGCGTACTATTCAATTGACGAATTAGGCATCCAGCTAACCAAGATTAAAAACGCAATGTCACGCGGTGGCGCGTCCTACCTTGAAGGTTTGCTTGGTGCGGTTATGTCAGTTTACTCGAAAGCTGATTCATTCGTTCCGGTGACTGGCGACTTAAAAGAAGAAATTCGCGCACAGCTTGGCAAGGAATACGGGGCAATCAATAAACAACTAGACGATGGCCGTGGCAATACCGACCTGTTAGAGCGCAAGCTCAAAACGGTTGAGCGCCAGTTGAGCACGATTGATCAGGGGATTGATTCGCCTTATTTGTCGATTATTGGTTACACGACGCCAGCTACGTTCGACGGTCTGTTTGACTTCGAGCAAGCAACAAACGGGTTTTTATCGCGTGCGATGATATTTAAGGAGCTGGAAAACAACCCGAAGCGCAAACCTAACTTTAAAAAACTACCGATGACCGAGCAAATGCAGAACACTTTGTTTACGTTACGTCATGGCGGATCGTATAGCGTTGTGCAGGATGCCCGTATTGAGCACACAGCGCAAAAAGTGGGCGTGCCGACGACACCGGAAGCGGCGGAACTGCTTGACAAGGCTTATAACGAGTTTTGGACAATAGCGGAGCAGCACAAAAACCAGACAGGACTAGAGGCTATTCCACGGCGTGGTTATGAAATGGCGGCAAAGGTTAGTTTGATTCTGGCATTGCCTGGAGGGTTACGCACCGAGGAGCACGTTAGATGGGCCGTAGCGCTTGCTAATCGCGATATACAGGAAAAGCTAAAGCTTGCTTATACAAACAGCGCAGAGAGCGACACAGACCGCCTAGCGGCTAAGATCATGTCTTTGGTTAGCCATGATCACAGCGAGACGCTAGGCGTTATCCGTAACCGTTGCCGCTCGTTTGACAAGGGGCAAGTTGATGCGGTGTTGAATAAACTTGTCGAAGCTGGGCAGCTTATATGTGAGGAAAGCGAAACGGAAAGCAAGCGACAAGGGACGGTTAAGAAATACAAAGCGGCCTAGCCGCTTCCCTTCATTAAAAAATGTGTTATATTGGCTGAAAGCCGCATGGATAGTGGCTTTCAGGCTTATTAAATAGCTTAAATAGTATAAATAGTAGAAAGCTTACTATTTATTAGGGCCAGTAACGGCGCGACCTCTAGCAAGATTTCAGCATTAAATAGCTAAATAGCAACCGACCTCTGAAACACTATATGAAAATATGGTGTTTTTTGCGTTTTAAATCTCTCTACTATTTAATATTTAACTATTTAATAATATATATCTAATAATATATATATAAAAGAATAATAGAATCAGTACCTTATAGGTAAGTAAGTACTAACTACTAAATAGTAGAGGTTTACTATTTAATAGACCCCACCAAAAAATGTAATTAATTTGATAATCTCCTCAATAAATAGTAAGATATAACGACTAACTAAATAATAGGTGTGTTTTATGTCAGGCAATTGCTATGCGGTTTTATTTAATAACGGTGTTTGCAAGCTAGGTAGAAGTGAAAATATAGCTAGCAGGATTTCAAGCCATGTAAAAAGCGGTGAATCAATGGGTTTAAGTGTCGAGCTTATAGTCATTACTCAGTCAGTTGAAAACGAGAAAATACTGGAGTTAAAGCTTTTATCTAAATTCAAAGGTGAGTCAAACACAAGAGGTGTTGAATACTTCGAGAATATTGAAAAAGATATGGTGATTAACGCTTTCATGGATCTTGGTGTTGTTTTCTACCCAATCAAGGAAATTAAGAGCGTAAATGCTAGTGGCATTGTATGTACGATCCCTAATGGATTTATCCGAGGCGGGGATGAGTCAAAATACATTGACGAACTACAGTTAATCTCATTAAAAACAAAAATAAAGGAATTCCTATCGGCATCAAACCTAACGACAGGATTGATAACCAACAGACTAAGAAGAAAATCAAAAACCATGGTGTTAAAAGCGTTGTCGGAACTAGAACGATGTGGAGCCATAGCCTGCGATAAGCATATCCACCCAACAAAGAAAATAGAAATAGCAACATGGCATCTAATTGATAAATAATCCTTGACCCCATCGCCCTGTTTTATATACTCAGTGGGCGAACTAACAAAAACGGAGAGAATGATGAAACTACAAGACCTGCTAAGACACATTGCAGATAATGTTGAGAATGGCCGCGAGAGGTTGAGCGGATTAATATGGAGCGGCCCGAATGCGGTTCGCAGGGTTTTAACAGAGCCTGAGTGTTTCTCACTAGCACCCCGCACTCACGATGTAAACGGGTTTACTGTGCCAGCGCCGGAGGTGGAGGCTCTAACGAAAGGCCAAAAATACTTTTTTGGATACGGCAAACTAGAAGAATGGTTTGGTTGGTATTTCTGGAGAGATGATTGTATGGATAGAAGAATGCTAAATGGCAAAAACGTATTCTTAACCCCAGAAGCCGCAATCGCAAACGCTAAAGCCATGTTAGGCATTGACCCATACTCGGAGGGCGAGAAATGAACAAGCAGATATTAGTCGATGCTTTGGAAGTAGTTAAGCTGGCAATTGAATCTGGCGACACAGAATTTCTACAGGAATTAATCTTCACACTTCAATCGCAAGCATGGGATGAGCAAAATGAACCACACGCGCACCATAATCGCCGCTAGCGGGCTTTCAACTAAAGAGATAGGCAAACGTACTGGCATCCTTCGTTCGATCATTGACGGGGCATACAAGGGCACTGGGCGCGACTTTACGCCGCAGGAAGTGGGGAAGATTGAGCGGGCATTAGGAGTTAAGCAATGAAGAACAGGAATATAAGTCATAGTGACAACTGGGCAACACCTAAATCACTGTATGACGAGCTTAATAGTGAATTTATCTTTGACTTCGACCCATGTCCATTAAATACAGGAGATATCACTCCAGAAGAAGACGGTCTTTTAATTGAATGGGGCCAAAGTAATTTTATTAACCCGCCTTACAGTCGAAAACTAAAAGAGGCATTTGTAGAAAGAGCAGTTGAGTTTAAAGAATTGGGGCGACTTTGTGTCTTGTTATTGCCTGTTAGTACTAGCACAAAGTTATTTCATGATGTTATTTTACCAAACGCCGATGATATTAGATTTTTGCGTGGGCGAGTTAAGTTTGAAGGAATAAATACAAAAGGCGAGCGTTCAAAAGGTGCGGGTATGCACGATTCTATGATTGTAGTAATGGATGGCAGAGTATGACCCTAACCCAACTAATCAAATACGCCGACATTAGCCTTGCAGATATGGCAAAGCTGATCGGCGCAACACATGCACAAATGAAGGCCCGTGCTAATGGCGACAAGCGAGCACTAACGCTGAGCCAGCAAGAGCAGTTAAGGGCCATATTGATCGACGAAGAAGAGGATGAAAACGACGGCTTGGATTGGGCAAAGCTGGCGGATAAGTATGAGCCACCAGCGCCAAAAGGTGCCGAGTATTGGGGATATGGCAGTTTCTACAAAATCGCAAGGGGCCGCGTGTGGATTTACGTGGATTGCGAGTGGATTAAATCAAATAAGACTGAGCAGGCCGTGAAGGGGTATGCGAGGGTTGAGGAGAAAGCACAATGAAACCAACTAAAGAGCAGTTAGTAGATCAGAAGTGGTGGGATGAGAACTCAAAAGGGTATGATTGTGTTTTTTACCTTGAAAGAAATGACGAATACCTATTTGCTGATGATAATGGAGAAGGCAGCAACTTTAGATTAATAGCGGGCGGGGCAGGATGGGAACCACTAGCCAAACGCCCAGAGCCAGAAAATAAGAAAATATATTGGGTTGCTAAAGTAGATTGCTACGGGACACCGTGGAACACAGATGGGCCGCACGAATCCTATAGTAAAGCTAATGAAGGGTGTGAGCTATTAAAGCAGGTAAACAAAAAAGATAAATACATTGTCACAGAGATGACGTTCAAAAAAATCAAAACCCAGCGCGAGGAGTTGATTGACCTTATTTATATGAGCAGTGAAATAGAGCTAGATGCGGCGGCTGCGACGGCTAGTATTATTTTGGGTAAGTACGATTTAACTGAAAAGGATGACAATTAGCACGCGGCTATTGACACCCGCATTCAGGGTGCTAGTCTAAACGAATCACCAACTAGTAGGAGGTGCAGGCAGTACCCGCCAACCACATGCGTGAGCAGCTGGGGCGGTTTTAGGTATTCAGCGGGTATCTTTAGTTGAAATTAAGCTTGAATTCGAATATATAGCTTGATAGTAAATTCCGCTGAACTTTACAAGTCGATATCGGGAAAAGTAGGTAGTATCGGGCGTGATCAGAATGGAAAGTAACGCACTCCATTTGCCTGCTTTTCGCCAATATCAATTTGGCGGTTTTTATTAATAGGAGAGCAAAGATGATAACCACAATAAGAGAGCTGTCAGATCAGACTGGCATCCCATCTGGAACCATTCATGCAAGAATAAAAGTTTACCCGATAAATACAGAAGCTACCCGTCAAGGCTGTAATGAGCTTGTTTACCCTGTTGGCACATTAGAGGCATGGCATGCAAAAGTTGACAATATTATTTCAGGTTCTACTCGGTCGCTCACTGGCTTTATTAAGGCTGGCGCATGGGCAAAAAAGAAAGGCAAACCATTAGAAAGTAACCCGTATTGTTATAACACCGAGATTAAGCAGTACTGCGCATGGGCTGCAGGCTGGCATGATGCAAGATAATAGGAGAGATAGAATGTTAACAGTAAGAGTGAAAATTATAGATTACGACAAAGCTAGTAATACATGTACAGCTCAATCACTTAACGGCGATATTTTTGAGTTAGATCCGTTTGTTGGTTGTGCTATTAGTATGACAGATGACGACTACAAGAAAGGTAAAGGGTTTGATATTGTAGGGAGGAGTTACTTGCTTACTGAATACACAGTTTACCGAGATAACGTGGTGCCTGACGAGGGAGGAATGATAGCTATATAGCATTTCAACTAGCAAGGGAATTCAACAAAAAAAAGATGCCCCAAAAAATAATACTTGACGCACCCGCAAGAGGTGCTATCTTTACATAAACACACAAAAGGAGAGTACAAATGAAATTCTTTATATTTATTATTTTAATACCAATGATTGCAGGCTTTGTTACGGGTCAGAATGGAGCTTCTTATTTTGTATTAGACGAGCTACCAATGGCTTTAGCTATAAATATTCCAATATGTATTATTTCTAATCTATTCTATTGGTCGACAGGAGAGTACAAATGAAAATACCAATGTACATGCTAATCATCTGGGTTGCGGTCGTATTCGGCGCGTTTACGTATGACGCGTTCGGTGACGAGGTTGAATTCCGTGCTACGGATATGACTTACACATGGGGAGAGAATCACAGCTTCCCTGTCACGCTTTACCAAGTTGGCTATACCAAGTACGTCACTAATGATGTGGGTTTGCGCATAATGGCAGGCGAATCAACCAAGGCAAGTGACGGGCATACATTTAGCTCGCAAATGACACACTTCTTCACATTTAACGTGCATCGTCGTGTGCGCTTGAGTCAAAATATTAGCTTTCAGTATGGTGTTAACTATTCTGAGTATAAAGAACATGGCAAGCCGGACACTGGCACAGGCTATGCGGTTGCTGTGCAGTACAAACTTAATCCTAGTGTTGCGTTGAAGCTGTCTTATGATGAGTACTATGAGAAATACAGTGAGCACTACGGCTTAGAGGAAACAAAAGGCTTGGGCTTGTCAGTTGTGGGAGTGTTCTGATGAATTCTAATGCGGCTATATTTAAGATGATGAGAGGAGAGAGCAAATGAAATACAAATGTATTAAAAGGCAGCCAGCTTGGGAAAACGTAAAAGTAGGCGAAGTCTATGAAGGCGAGGTATTAGACGGCCTACTTAAAATAGATGATGGTAGCTACTATGTAAAAGAGGGCTTCTTCGTGGCGGCAGAACCAGAATGGCTACCAAATCCAATGACAGGTGAGTGTCCTGTGCCTGATGGACATGATGTTGAAATAATGTTGAAAAATAATGTAAGGCATCGAGACAATGATCCAGAAGGATGGAATTGGAAAGCTATTGGTGATAAAGCAATTGCTCAATTCATAGACTGGACAGCATTCAGTCAGCAGCAAGCCAAGCCAACCCCAAACCAACAACCAGCACATGAATTCCTAGAAAAAGCACTAGGGCACATGCAAGACCGTGCGACCACATACGACTCAGCGAAAGGTGAGCGCAGCATGGGTAAAACTGTTGCTATGTTCAACTCTATGTATGAGCAAGAGCTAACAGAAGAGCAAGGCTGGGCGTTTATGTGCTTGCTTAAACTGGTTCGTACAAGTCAAGGCGATTTCCGCGCTGACAATTATGAAGATTTAGCGGCGTATGCTGGCCTTATGGGTGAGTCTGCTAGCCAAGGGGGTGAGTGATGATATGCCCATCATGCGAGTCAGACAACCTGAAAACACACTCAGCAAACCCGCCACGATGGATATGTGGCGACTGCTCAAAGACAACGCGCAAGCCGTTAGACGGTTATCAGTTCCCCGTAGTAGAAAAAACCAGCGACCGCTTCGTAATTACATGGGCGCAGAACGCAACGGCCCCACACGCAAGCACACTGCGTACGCTTAAGCAGTATTGCAAGCACAACAGGGCTCAGTTATTGGTCATACCAGGTCGTTACCGTAATGCCACTAGCGTATGGACTAAGGCGCAAGAAGATCAAGATTGGTGGGATAAAGAGCTAACGCCACACCTGCTAGGCCATGAGCTTGAGCTTAACCGTAACTTAGTCGTTGGCGGTGATGTGAGGCTAACACCTACCGCGGCGAATCCATTACAGGGCATGAAGACGATTAGCGGTCATAAGTCATACATTCTAGGCCATCCACAGATTGCATTCGAGACAGTGGCAACGCCTCAAAGTAAGCTGGCTAAGATTGTGACGACTACTGGCGCAATCACTAAGATGAACTACAGCGACACAACGGCTGGCAAGAAAGGCGAGTTCCATCATGAGCTAGGCGCAACACTGGTTGAACTGGATGGAAGTAAGTTCCATATCCGCCAGCTTATTGCTAACGGGCACGGGGTTATCTATGACCTAGACAAACGCTATGATGGCAAGACAATCAAATCTAAGCAGCGTGCTGAGTTCTTTGTGTCTGGTGATTTCCATGGGAAGTATCTTGACGAACAAGTAAAGGCAGCTTGGTGGACTGGTAAGGACAGCCTGTTCAACCTAATCAAACCAAAGGCGCAAGTGTTTCATGATGTGTTCGATGGTTATTTTGGTTCGCACCATCACAGGCACGACCCGTTTTTAGGTGTAAAGAAGCATTTTAAGGGTGAAAACGATGGCCAAAACGAATTAATCGACACATTACAGAAACTTGATGACTGCTTATTAGCTGATAAAAACTACATTACGAAGTCAAACCATGATGAACACTTAGACCGCTGGCTAAAAGAAACAGATTGGCGCAAAGATCCGGCTAATGCTGAGTTCTACCTTGAAACGGCGCTAGAGATAGTTAAGGTCATCAAGCACGGTGGAAGCTTTGACCCGCTGGAGTACTGGGCTAATAAGTCGGGACTGGCTAAGAAAGCTATATTCCTCAAGCGCAGCGACACGGTAAGCGTCAAGGATTACGTGTTGTCAATGCATGGGGACAAAGGCAGCAATGGCGCTCGGGGTTCACTCAAGGGCTTTGATGCTATCGGTTCGCGTAGTGTTACAGGCCATAGTCATTCACCAGGAAAAGAAAAAGGCGCTTGGCGTGTTGGTATTAGTTGCATTTATGGTTTAGAGTACGCAGTAGGTAGTCCGTCTAGCTGGATGCAAACGGGCGTTATTGGATATGCTAACGGCAAGTGTTCGCTGATTAGTTGTATTGATGGCAGTTACCGCGCCTAGTGCGCTTATGTACATATTCTGGTACTATTTATACATTAGTACTGGGATATGTACATTTTTTGGGGTTATTTATACATGACTAAAAAGCTAACCCAAAAGCAAGAGAATTTCGCCCGATTATTTGTTGAATTGGGCAATCAATCCGAAGCTTATAGGCAAGCATACGAAACAACAGCAGGCCATGAAACCGTTAATGTAAGCGCCTGCAAGCTACTTAAGAACGCTAACGTAGCCCAAAGGGTATCTGAGTTAAGAGAAAACATAGCAATGAAGCATGAAGTCACCGTTGACAGCCTCCTGAAAGAGCTAGAAGAGGCGCGCACAATCGCATTGACCTGTGAGACACCTCAAAGCTCTGCGGCCATCTCAGCGACAATGGGGAAGGCTAAGTTGTGCGGGCTGGATAAGCAGATTATTGATCATACTAGCTCTGATGGTAGTATGAGTCCTAAAGCCGCAAGCGATGCAGTACTAGACGCGCTCAATAAAAAATATGACTCCGAGTGAAATAGCGGACAATCGAACCGATCTATTGACTTTTGTTAGAACCATGTTCAAAGCTCGAAAGGGCTTAGACTTGGTTGACAATTGGCATCAAGAGGCAATATGCCAGGCACTTGAAAAAGTAGTGCTAGGCAGAACTAAGCGCCTTATTATTAATATCCCGCCTCGATCTGGCAAGACAGAGATAGCTGTAATTAATTATATAGCTTGGTGCATGGGCAACTTCCCAGACTCCGAGTTCATTCACGCATCCTATTCAAAGCGCCTTGCAACCAGTAACGCCTATAATGTCCGCGCAATAATGCAGCATGAGAAGTTTACAGAGATATTCTCACACACTGAAATAAAAGCAGACAGCTCAGCTAAAGACGAATTCAGAACGGCTCAGGGCGGCATTGTTTACGCAACCGGTGCAGACGGTACTATCACGGGTTATGGCGCAGGTAAGATGCGTGATACGTTCGGCGGGGCTATTATCATAGATGACCCACATAAAGCAGGCGAGGCTAACAGCGACACTATGCGCCAGAACGTGCTTGATTGGTTTAGCACTACGATGGAAAGCCGGAAGAATAAACCCGATACGCCTATCATCGTTATCATGCAGCGACTACATGAAGACGACCTGAGCGGTTTCCTATTAGCAGGTGGTAACGGCGAAGAGTGGGAACACTTAAACATAAGTGCCGAGGTTGACGGCGAATCATTCTGGTCTCAACAGTTTCCATGGGAAGAATTAAAGCGTAAAGAAGCGGCTAACTCCTACGTTTATGCTGGCCAGTATTTACAACAACCTGCACCTATTGGCGGTGGCATATTCAAGGACGCATGGTGGCAGTATTACACTGTCAAGCCTCAATTCGAGTGGCGTGCAATCTATGCGGATACAGCGCAGAAAACAAAAGAGCATAATGACTTTTCAGTATTCCAATGCTGGGGCAAGACAAAAGATGGCAAGGCGTACTTGCTTGATATGATTCGTGGCAAGTGGGAAGCGCCTGAGCTATTACAGCAAGCCCGTGCATTCTGGTCTAAGCATAAGAATTCAACCGATACCGGCGCACTTCGAGCTATGAAAATTGAGGACAAGGTGAGTGGTACAGGCTTGATACAAACGCTGGGGCGTGAAGGCGTCCAAGTGAAAGCGGTTCAGCGTAATACTGATAAGCTAACCAGGGCAATGGATGCAGCCCCTAGCGTGGAGGCTGGCTTTGTTTATATCAGCACTGATGTGCCTGATATTACTGATTTCTTACGAGAACATAGTCAGTTCCCTAACAGCAAGCACGACGACACGGTAGATCCATGCGTCGATGCTGTCAGTGATATGTTAGTGACTGGCAAGCGAGTCGCCCCGATTGCGTTTAGTTGGGCGAATTAAACAAAGGCCGCAATACCCGCCCATCATGCCACTCGCAGCCATACTCAAGCCAGCGCACTACCTGCGTGCGACTAACTCCTATTGAGCGGGCAAACTTTGATACGTTGCCCGCGTGGTTTTGGGTTATGTGCTGGGATAGGGTCATTTAATAACCACCTAATTTTTTGGCTTGCTTGTATTGAGATGTAACTCTGTTTACGTCTCGCCTAGCAGAGCAGGATTTACAACAGTCGCCAAGTCCATGCAATTGCTCTTTTGTGCATTTGCATTTTTCTCTTGCATCTAACACCATTTTTTGTGTTATTAATGAGCTGTAGTGCTTTAAAGTTAAAAGCTCTTGACTGTAGTGATCGGCATCGTTATCAAGCTTTACGCTTCCGATAAAATGAAAGGCCATTATCGGCCAACCATTTTGCTATGTTCTTCGTAAGCTTTCTGCCCTTCCAGTAGATCATTAAATGCATCTACAAGATTCTGGTTTGGATTGGTATTCCTAACCAAGGCCAGTGCGTTAATATAATCTTGCTCGAAAGGTGTTTTGTTTTTTGGTAGGTTGTTGTTCATGTTGTGCCTCCTAGGCGTTTTGTTTGTTTCGTTTCGATGTAGTAATAATACAATACTGTGTTATTTATACAAGCATTAATTTCAATTTATTTTGGTATGTTACAATTAACCCAATTATCTACAGGGCCAACTAATGAGCGTTTCCACTACACATCCGAACTATAATGATTTCGTGCCAATCTGGAAGCGCACCGGCGATTGCGCAGAGGGCGAGCCTCGCATCAAAGCTGGCGGGGCATTCTACCTGCCTGCTGAATTCTCTAATGATACAGAGCGCTTTAACTACTATTTACAACGCGCCTATTTCCTTGGTGCGACTAAACAAGCCCTAGCCTCAATCGTGGGCATGGTCATGCGTAAGCCTGGTGAAGTTGAATTGCCGCCACGCCTTGAAGAGCTATCCGAGAATATAGACGGTTCCGAGCGTTCTATTAATCAGATGGCGAAGTATTCAGTGACTGAGGTAGGCATTAAAGGCCGCATTGGCTATCTTGCGGACTATCCGCCGGCACCCGAGGGCATTAGCAAAGAACAGCAGCGCTTAGGTGGCTATCGTCCGTATATGAAAGCTTATACGGCTGAATCCATTATCAATTGGCGCGAAGAGGTCATCAATGGCCGTAATATGCTAACAATGGTTGTGCTTAAAGAACAGGTAGAAGACAACGATCTAGACGAGTTCGCCCACAAATTTGAAGATCAATATCGAGTATTACGCCTGCGTGATGGCGTTTACACTCAACAGCTATACGATAAAGACGGCACGGCAGGCGAGGAGCTGGTAGTGCGCCAAGGCGGTAAGCCGATGGATCACATTCCCTTCTATTTCGCAGGTGCTGAAAATAATCAGCCTGATTGCGATATGCCTTTGATGTATGAGATTGCCACGCTTGATTTGGCTTACTACCAGACAACTGCTGACCATCGTGAGAACTTGCACCAGCAGGGGCAGATTACCGTAGGCGTGGCCACAGAATACGATCCAGAAGTATGGAAAGAAGCCAACCCTAGTGGTTTCAAAGTTGGCGCTCGCACAGTTACAAATCTTGGCCCAGGGGGTTCATTCTCGTCTGTGTCAGTGCCGCCAATTACTGGCATTAGTAACGAACTTGACTACCTAAAGCAGACCATTATCGGCGCAGGTGGTAAGATCATCCAGAAGAGTGGTCAAGCTGAAACAGCAGAAGCTACTCGTATTAATGCCAGCGCTCAAAACAGTATGCTTGAAACGATGGTTGATAATATCTCAGAGGCCATGCGCTTATGTTTGAAGGAATTAGCCGCATTCATGGGTGAAACTGGCGAAGTGGTATTTGAGCTAAACAAAGACTTCTTTGATGACTCACTCGATGCAAACGTGATCAACGCAGTAACAAGTATGCAAGCCGCTGGCGTTATTGCTAAGCGCGACACTCGTTACATGTTACGTCAAGGCCGTATTGCAATCGAGGAGGGGCGCACGGATGAAGATATTGATCTTGATATTGCCAGTGAGGTTGCACTACCTGATGAACCTTCCGAGGCTTCTGCACCGCTAGAATAGCTATGTTATTATTAGTGTATAAGACATGGCAGGTGCCATGTCAAGCATTATTTATCAGGGGATAAAATGCCATTACAAATTGAACACGAAGGTAAACAATTAACCGTTTACACGCAAAAAGAATTAGATACCGAAGTTGCTGGACTTAAAACAACCAATGCCAACTTAAAAGCAGAGAAAACCGCCGAGATCGAAAAGGCGCGTGAAGCAAACGAACAAAAGCTAGCAGCAGAAGAAGCAGCAGCAAAAGCGCAAGGCGATACAGAAGCGCTTAAACGCATTTCTGAGCAGCGCGAGCAAGAAGCCAAAGCCAAGCTAAACGAGTTTAAGGCCACTATTCAAGCCGAGAAAGTAACCAACATGATTAACAAGGTTACTGATACATTAGGTGCGACTGGTCAGAAGAAAGAAGATTTAGAGGTGCTAATTAAAGCACGTTATGAATTCGGATATGACATGGACGCACACGCTGCCACCGTACGAGGCGAGGGTGTGTCAAGTGTCGACGATGTTATAAAAGTCATCAAAGAGAGTGGGCGTTATGATGCTTACTTGCCAGGTGACGGTTCCACAGGCGGAGGTTCGCAGGGGAACAATGGAGCGGGTGCTTCCACACGTAAATTTAGTGATTACACAAGTAATGAGCTGGTCGCGCTTAAACGCACTGATCCGGCTGCATATGAAAAACTACGAAGCACCGCTTCACACCTAAACTAAGGAGCCACTAATGGCAACAACGCAATTAATAGACGTTATTGACGTAACAGTCTTTCAAGATTTACCATCTGTTAACTCTCCGGAGAAAACAGCTTTTTATGAGTCGGGCGTAGCCGTTCGCACTCCGTTACTTGACAATCTAGCTAACGCAGCAGGTAAGAAAGCCGAGCTACCATTCTGGACTGACATCGACGCATCTATTGATGCAAATATTTCAAGCGATGATCCAGCAGTATTGGCAGCCGCTCAGAAGATCGAGCAAGGCGAACAAATCAGCCGCAAAGCGATGTTAAACAAAGGCTTATCAGCTTCTGATTTAGCAACTGAGTTGGCCATGGGCGAGAACGCCATGCAGCACATTCGTAACCGTGTTGACACCTACTGGACTCGTCAATGGCAGCGTCGCTTGATTGCAGCTTGTGATGGCGTACTAGCTGACAACATCTCAAACGATGGCGGTGACATGGTTGTAGACGTAGCTTCTGAATCAATCGCTGGCCAGTCTGCTGCGACTAAATTCAGCCGTTCTAACTTCACTGCTGCTGCGTTCACTTTAGGCGATGCGTTCACTAATACCGGTGCAATCGCTGTTCACTCTCAAGTGTACAAGCAAATGGTTGACGCTGATGACATCGACTTCATCCCTGACTCACAAGGTCAAATGACTATCCCAACTTACATGGGCAAACGTGTAGTAGTTGACGATGGCATGACTGTTACTGCTGGCTCAACTGATGGCTTCAAATATACAACTGTATTGTTTGGCGCTGGCGCATTCGGTTATGGCGAAGGTATGCCAGAATACCCAGTTGAACTACAACGCTCAGAAGCAGGCGGCAACGGTGGTGGTATCTCTACCCTATGGACTCGTAAGACCCAAATCTTGCATCCGTTCGGTTTCCAGCATACTGGCACTCCAGCTGGTGACTCGTTCACAATTGCTGAGCTTAAACTTGCAACAACTTGGAATCGTGTTGTAGACCGTAAGTTAGTACCGTTGGCGTTCTTAATCACCAACTAATTAGAATAGCCCCCGCAAGGGGGCGTTTTAGGGTAAAACATGGCAGAATTAAACAAAGATGGCCTAATAGTAGGTCAAGAAGTAGATTTTACAACCATCATGCGAATTAACCGCGAACGCAAACAAGAGGGCGTAAAGAATGACAACACTGATAAGCCCGACCTATGCGACGCCGGAAACTCAGATCTACCAGTCGTACAAAAAACAGCACGACCGAAAAAGACGAAAAAGTCATAACCCTGGTTTTATAGTTAGTTATCCATACGTCACAAACTTCGTTCCAGGCTACTTAGATCCTGAAAACTGGGCTGTAGCTGACCCTGATGGCTCAGTTATCAATACAGAAATAGATAACCCGAGTGATTCAAATATCGCTGGATTGTGCAGTATCACCAGTGGGAACTTAACAATACTCACAACCTTCAGTTCTTTTAATTCTCTTTCTGGTGAAAAAATATATATGTGTCTCATTGTCAAGAATATAGATGCTGAAAATATATTTGTTCGATTCCAGAGTGATGCAGGAATAGCCGATCAAACTCAGGTGAGCTTGACGACACTATCAAAAGTGACAGGTGGATCAAATATACTGACCCAAGATCTATCAAATGGGTTTAGCTTGTTGCAGATTGAATATGTGACTATTAGCGACTTAATAAACGCGGATGTCTTGGTTTATTTAAATGGAGATGGAGGTTCTGTTTATTTACAAGCTGCATTTTTCGGAAAGGCTGACGACTTCCCAGCTAACGTGATGCCAACGCTATGAGAGTGCCATCAATATTACAAGGGCTACCTGATGACCTGCTGACCAGTTATGTGGTTGAAAAGAGACTGGTTAAAGTCTACTCAGAAGACTATCTGTCTCTAATATCGAAAGGTCAGATAGCTGGCCACAAAATGCTCTATGTGAATTCAAACGCTGAGATTATAGGTGCCACTGAAAAATTAATTTGGCCGTTTGATAGTGCTTACGTTTACAATGACACGCCAGCTACATTGTATTTATCCAGTACTAGCGCTGGGGATGCTGGTTCTGTATTAATTGAATGGCTAGACTCTGATTATAAGCAGCAAACATCTGTAGTTGCTCTCAATGGCCAGACACCAGTGGCGTTTGCACTGGGCGTAGGGTTAAGGGTTAACAAATGCAGAGCCATCGGTTCTATAACTCCAACAACTGGCGACGTTTATATCTCGAGAGAGAATAATCACACTGCTGGTGTGCCCAACAATACGGCCTCAATACTTAGTGCGTTTAAGGCAACATCACAAACCAGTAACCTTGCTGCATTCACAGTGCCAGCGGATAAAACTTTATTTGGTGTAACCGGTTACTTTAGTGCGCCAAAGGGCAGGGACAACGACTTCTACTGGAACGTTAGAAACCCAACACTTGGCATTCCGCCAACTCGCACAAACGTGGTTAGCGTGTACCAAAGTACAATAGAAGTTGATTTTGCTTTGACTGCTATTCCAGAGAAAACAGACGCTTATTTTTCAGCCAATACTCAGACATCTAGTGGCCGTGTTAGTTGTCGAGTTGTTGGTGTACTGGTTGATAACGAATATTTATAGGTGATATATGGCACTAATAGGCTACGTAACAACAGAAGCATATGAGGCGGCGGCAGCGGCTAGGGGTATCACCCTAACCAAAGACTCGGCGCAAATGCTTACGCTTGCACTTGACTATATGCAATTGCAATCATACAAAGGTGAAAAAACAGACCCTAATCAGTCTCTTGCATTTCCCCGCGACGGCAGCACAGAGATTCCACCAGACATTATTGGGGCGCAAATACAGGCGGCTGTAATTTATGACCAAGGCGGCGACCCTATTGGCACAGTCGGCCCACGAGTAATTGAGAACACCGTACACGGCGCAGTGACACAGCGCTTTAGCGACTCAGGCACAAGCACGCCAATCTACCGCAAGCTTAATGCAGCTTTGCGACCGTTCTTATCGAATGGTGGCTCAGGACTGCAAATGGTGGCTACTCGTGGCTGATTTCTATGACAATATGCAAGGCGTGGCCACTGAGCTTTTGACTGAGTTTAATCAAGGCTCTATGTCATACAATTACATTACGGGCGGCACAAGCCCGTTTGATGGGCCTGCTACAGCTACAGCGGTTCCATTTAAAGGCACTGCTACTGGTGTTGCGTTTAAATACCGTAATGACCTTGTGACGGCTTCTGATATTGAAATTACGGCGGCTGTGTTTGATCCTGCACCACTACCTAATGGCACTGTGACTATTGACGGAACAGAGCGCCAAATCCTATCAGTGATGGCAATCCCCGCCGCTGGCACCCCTTCCATATATAAAATATTTGTCAAAGGCTAATCTTTGGGCTAGTATCATGGACGATACTGACTAAAGGAGAGTAAAATGGCAAAACTAACACGCGAACAAGTAGCACAGCTTAGTGATGTAGAGCTTAATCGGGGTATAGCTTGGTGTTATCCAACAGATGGGTGCGTATGGAATGATGGTTTCTTTCATTACTGCTCATTAAAAGGTGCATTGAATTACCTAGCCGACTACAACCTGACTATGCCGCTGGCGGTTAAGTATAGACTTTGTATACAACCAGCAAAAGCAAGCCCTGACGCATGGCTTAGCTATGATAAACACGGCGCATCATCATTTATGCGTGCAAACCCACTACGCGCAATCTGCGAAGTACTGTTAATGATAGCTATGGAGAAATAGACATGACTCTAACAACTATCGAAGGCATATTTGAATCAAAGACTCAATTCACCCTTATAACAGGCTCAAAACCAAGTAAGATATTAATGGACAAAGCCACTTATAATTTGTTTTACGCAAATGAGCTATCACTGAACCCAGAATCAGTAATGTATAAGGATTATACCAGTGGGTCAATCTTGGTTTTCGGCATGCCCATTTATAAATCAGACAGGAGCTGCATATTATGACCACATTCTGGCCAAAACGAGACGAAGACGGGCGACATATTAGCGAGCCAAAACCACTATCCGAACTAATAGCAAAACTCGACCCTGATGTTGTTGAGCGGGCGCGGGCGGATGTTGATAATGAATTGAAGTGCGCCAAGTGCGATGGGTATCAGATAATTGCATTAGATGGCGAAATATACAATTGCGAGTGCACAGAATGACAATCAACCTAGACCTAATCGCAAGCCGCCAAGAGTCCGCAATGTTGCGCGCATTCACTCAGGCCATTAGCGATATAAAAAACAGCACTAAGCTGTCCGAATTAGAGCGCCTTATTTCGGACAATGATATTGATGGAGCCATTCGCCTACTTGGCCTAGAACCCGCATCTTTTGAGGGTTTAGAGGAGGAGATATACCAAGCCTATCGTACAGGAGGGTTGACAGGAGCGGCCCAAATTTGGTCTGTTCCAACCCAGATTGGGACTCTTTCTATGAACTTCAATATTTCAGCGCCCGCAGCTGTTGAATGGGTACGCAATCAGTCTAGCCAATTTATTACTGAGATGGCCGAAGGCCAGCAACAACTTGTTCGTGAAGTGATAGCTACCAACTTAGACAAGGGCATCAATCCTAGACAGTCTGCACTTGACCTAATCGGGCGCGTGAACGACGCAGGCAAGCGTACAGGCGGTAACATAGGGCTAACAACACAACAGGCCGGATGGGTTAGTAAAGCCCGTGAAGAGCTACAGAGCATCGATAAGAACTATCTATCCCGTGACTTGCGAGACAAGCGGTTTGACTCGCTAGTGCAGAAAGCCATTGCTGATGGTAAGCCACTAACCAAAGCGCAGATTGATAACGCTATTACTCAAATGCAGAACAAGACCTTGAAGTACCGCGGTGACGTTATTGCGCGTACTGAGTCTATCAATGCACTGCGTGCTGGCCAGCATGAATCGCTAATGCAGGCAGCCGACAAGGGCGACGGCTCGCGGGATGATGTTAAGCGTTTTTGGGATGCCAGTGGTGATAAGCGCACACGACTAGACCATTTATTAATGGAAGACCAAGAACGCACTGGTGATGCACCGTTTACGTTCCCTGATGGATCACAGGCACGATTCCCTGGTGACAACAGTCTAGGCGCACCAGCCAAGCAGCTTATTCAGTGCCGTTGCCGTGAGCGCATAGAGATTGATTTTATAGGTCGACTGAAAAGAATTGACGGGTTTAGGTAGTGGTGCTAGGCTGGGTTAAACCATTGGAGTAACGACATGACAACCCTAGCCTACAGCCGCAAAGAAAACGTGATAGCCGTTGATAGCCGATGCACTAGCGGAGGCATAGCGATTAGCAATAAATCAAACAAATGGATAACCAAGGGGCAGAACGTTTATTTCTTCTGCGGTGATGTGGCAGACGTTGAGCGATTAGTTGACCTTATCGAAGATGGCATAGAACAGCTAGATGAAGGCGAGCACCTAGATGCCACCGTTATTCTGGCGCTACCTGAGCCAATGACTTTTTACGTTGATGATTCTATTATCAAGACCTATAAGCTGCATTATGATGATTACACAGCTTATGGCACTGGCGCACCTTGGGCTTTATCCGCATTTGATCACGGAGCCACCGCTAAAAAGGCCGTCGAATACGCCATGACCCGCGACATATACACAGGCGGCAAGGTGGTACAATATGACCTAACAAAGCAGAGGTTTAAGAAGTGACCTTCACCGCAAGTATAGACAAATTCATTGCCAAGTCTGAGGCTAAGCTCGAGGCCGTAGTCAAGACTGCTGTGCAAGATACAATCAACGAAGCGCAGACAATAGACGATAAGGGCGGCTTTATGCGGTTCGACACTGGCTTTCTTGCTAATAGCGGCATGGCTTCTATTGGTACATTGCCAGTTGGCGAGAGCAAAAACCCAGGTATTCAGCTACCAGAATGGAATCCACAATCAATAGCAGCTGCATTATTACAATGGGACTTAAACAGCCCTTTCTATTTTGGATGGGTTGCAAACTACGCCAGAGCGCGTGAAAACAAAGACGGATTCATGAGACGAGCGGCGCAGAATTGGCCGCAGCATGTTAATAAGGCAGTGGCTAAGGTTAAGGCGGCGAGTAAATAATGCAAACAAACTCAGATATATATCAAGCGTTTATTGAGAAAATCAACACAGCCTTCGGCAATGATTTCAGAATTAGCTATGAGGGCTACAGTTTTACGCCCCCAAGTAATGGTATTTGGCTAGAGCTTAAACACTTTCCGAATACTGGCATTGATCAATCTTTGTCCAGCAATACGGTATTAGCTCAAGGTTTATTCCAAGTAACTGCAAAGAGTCGCAAGGAGAAGGGCATCAAGCATATTTACAATACATGCAATTTGGTACAGGCTGAATTTCCAAAGAACACAATAATCGCTGGCACATGCCGAGTGAGTGCTGTACCTTACCAGTCTAGCCCACTAACAGAAGACGACCGCATATCGGTTGGGCTTACCATTCCCTACTCTGAATAGCTAGCTTTAATTATGGTATCATTGGCTTACATTTAAACCAATGAGGAAAACCCATGGCTGAACTATTAAAGTCCGGCGTTGGTGCTACGTTTAGCATCGTTGCCGGCGAACCTGCTACCTATGACGATACCGGCTTTGCTGCTCTAACATTCGCAGAAGTTGGCGAAGTTATTTCTATTGGCGCTTACGGCGGCACAGCAGAAGTCCTAACTCAAACACCTGTCAAGTCTGGCATCATCAAGAAAGTAAAAGGCTCCACTAACTACGGCTCTCAAACGCTACAGTTCGGCCTTGAGACTGATACCGGCCAAGCTGCCCTACAGTCTGGCTTTGATGGCGCTAACAAAGACGCAATCCACAGCGTTAAGCTTGAATATTCTGACGGCTCTGTACGTTATTACACCGGCCTTGTGACTTCTTTCGAGTTCCAAGAAATTAGTGCAAGCTCGTTCGTAAACGCCGCTTCGACTATTGAAGTGAACAATTCAGTTGTAGACGTGGTACCTGCATAATATGGATTTATCTAGTCTAGCCCTTGAGCAAACCGCTGAAATGATTCTAAAAGATCCAGTGTCCGGTGTGGATACCGACGCCGTGATTGTTTTATACGGCAAAGACTCAAAACAGTATCGTGACGCTTTTGCAGTACAAGCAAAGAAAGCCGCAGCCATGAAAGCAAGCGATAGCGATTATCAGGAAAAGCTCTCGGAGCTAGGCTTAGATATTTTCATCAAATGCACCAAGGATTGGCGCAATGTAGGACTAGACGGGAAAGAGCTAGAATGCACGCCTGAAAACGTGGCAATGATGTACAAAGACGAGCGCTTTGTATGGATACATAATCAAATTAGTGCCTTCATGGAGAAGCGCGCAAATTTTATGAAGCGTCCATAGAGGCGCTTTTAAACTGGGCAAAAATGGAGGCGTTTCTTGATACAACTCCAAACGAGGCCAAAATATGCAGGCGTGAACAAGGTGGATTAAAGTCCAACCCAAAAGGGCCATTGGCTTACCTGATTGATACGTTTAACGAGCTTGGCCAAATTGTTTCAGGCGATGGCGGTCAACTAAGGCCGCTTAACTGGTCAGACTTGGCTGGGTATTGCCAAGTGACCGAAACAAAGCTTGACCCGTGGGAATGTAAAACCCTAATAGATATGTCAGTCACTTATTTGTCTTCACATTTTAAATACAAAGACCCGCGCAGTCTAGCGCCTATAGCTGGAGAATTTAATGGCTGATATTGCAGAGTTAGGTTTAAAGATAAACAGCCAACCAGTTGAACAAGCTGGTGCAAAGCTAAAGAATTTCGGCAAGATTGCGAGTGATACAGAGCGCAAGGTACTGCAGTCCACTAATGGTATGGCCACTGGGTTTAAGTCGTTTAACACGTCTGTTAAGTCCGCCGCACCAGTTGTTACTACGTTTGAAAAAACCGCAAAGACGGCCGCCACTACAAGTGGTAACTTCTCTAATAGCATTCGTCAAATATCACTACAGCTTTCACAGGTAGCGCAGCAAGGTGCCGTGACCGGTGACTTCTTCCGCGCGTTTACTGTCCAGCTTCCGGATTTACTCCTAGGCTTTGGCACACTTGGTATCTTGATTGGTGCAGTGGCCGGCGCACTGGGCGGGCCGTTGATTGATGCGCTAACAGGTTCAAGCAAGGCGATTAAGAATGTAGACGAAGACATTGCAGACTTAACAGATGGCTTTGAGGAGCTAACAGACGCGCAACGTGCTTATGTTCTTTTGTCGTCTGAAATAAAGCAAGCTGACTTGCAAAAAGAATTCGACGATATAGCGCAAGAAGTAAAGACCGCTGCTGATGAATTAAAGGTGCTTGAGCAGGGCTTTAGACTTATATCTCGTGGCGATAGAACGCAGCGGGTTACTGTGGCTGCGGATGCAGAAGACATTCAAGAAGCCGAGCTTGCACTGAAAAGACTTAGTGCGGTTCGTGACAATATAAGCTTAAAGCTTGAGCGTGAGATAAAGCTACAAGATGAATTAAAAAACGCCACTGATTTAACAACTCAGGCAGCGCTTGAAGCCAGCCGTGAACAATCAAGGACTGACCTACTTAATCAGCTTGAGAATGCAACAGACGCCATACGTACAGCAGGTAGTACACAAACAGAGATAGCAGTCCGCGCGGCCAGTGAGCGTAACTCTATTTTGGCAGCTGCTTATAATCAGGACTTGATTAGTTTTGCTGAGTACCAAGAGCAGCGTGTTCAAAACCAGTTAAACCTACAAGCCGAACTAACAGAGATTGACGAGAAAGCGCAACAACAACGCACACAGATACTAACAGCAGGCCAAGAGGCAGCTTTATCAGCCAGTGGTCAGCTATTTGGGAATCTTGCGGCCATTGCAAAAGAAGGCGGGGAGGATCAGTTCCAAGAGTATAAAAACCTTGCGAGCGCTCAGGCTGCTATTGCTGCATCATTGGCAGCTATTAAGGCATTAGCGGAGGGTGGCCCGATACTAGGGCCAGCTTTGGCTGTATCTATTGGTGCCGTTGCTGCAATCCAGATTGCCAAGATACAAGGTCAAGAATACCAATCTAGCCGCGCAAGTGGGGGGCAAGCTAAAGGCCGTGTATTAGTTGGTGAGAACGGGCCAGAAATATTAAACATGGGTAACAGCACTGGCTCTATTACTTCAGCTGCTGGCACGAAACAAGAGTTAGGTGGCCAAACCGTCCAACAGGTATTTAACATATCACCTGGACTATCCGGTGCAATCCAAGCCGAAATGCGAGCTATGTTACCATTGATAAAACAAGTTGCCATTAGTGGCGTATCAAGCGATATAAGAAACGGCGGCTCGACCGCCAAGGCCGTGGGGATTAGATAAATGGCAGACTTTCCAAATATTGAACCGGATTTAGAAGAGATTGGTTTGATTGCTAATAATCAGATTTATGATTCAATCCTAACTGGCCAAGTTCAAACAGCATCATTAAGCGGTGCGAAATGGACGTGCACACCAACATTCAGTAACCGCAACGGCAAAGAAGCGCGTGATTTACGTGCATTTATCTTTGGGCAGAATGGTGTGTCTGGCCGGTTTAATTATTATCCTGCCTCAATAGATAACGTTGGCACACATGCTGGGCTGGGTGTGGTCGATGGAGCTGGGCAAACTGGAAGCACATTAGAGACTACGGGATGGGATGCTGATCAGCCTCTGTTGTTTGCTGCTGGTGATTACATAACCGCAAACGGCGAAATGAAGATGGTGACTGCTGATGTACCAGTGGGGCAGGATTATATTGAGTACGATGAAACTAATTACATGCCTAGTCCGTTTGATCCGAGTGGTTGGACTGATGGCGCTAACGGCACAGTTGACAACGTGATTATTGCCAATCCCTCTGGGGCGGATGTACTAGGATTAGCAGAACAAACAGACGTTGGCACTTTTACTTTTCAGGATAGTTTTTCTAATGATCTGGCAGTAAATATTGGCGATAAAGTATATATGTCAATATTAGTAAAACCAGAAGATACAAGCGGCACTTTTGACATAGTTATGGTTATGGGGGGCACCGCTGTGCCAACTAGAACGTTAAGATTTAACGCTAAAACAAATACATTTATATCTAGTAGCATGACAGGTTACAAAACCACAGACCTAGATAATGGTTTTTTATTATGGGAGTGCTTTTACACAGTCCCAGCGAATGATTCTGATATGTTTGCACGGTACACATTTATTGAGAACGGCGGCGGCGCTGATGCGCCAATAGGTTCTAAATGCTACGTACAAGCCACATTCTTCGGCAAAGCCGACGACTGGCCAGCTAAGCTACGCGCAAACGCAATCATACCAATCACGCCGCCTATGCGCACAAGTCCAGCTGATGGTGCATTGATAGAGGCTAGCAATCCCTACTTCCAAGGGCGCTTAGAATCGGATGACATGAGCCGTTTGCAGGTAAGCTCGCCAGTTATCTATAACACAACGCTTTCGATCGTGGAGGCGTTCTGATGGATGCGGCAGTTATTACGGCGCTGGAAAGTGAGCACTTCGACATTCGGTTTTTAGTTAAATTCGAGTTAGATAGTGGCACGCTTTTCTATACCACTAATCCGAATGGCGCTACCTTCGACGGGGATGATTATACCTTTCTTGGTGCTATTGGCTCGCTATCAGATTCAAAGGAAACCGACCAGTTAGACCCTAGTGAGTATCAAATAGGCATCGGTGGTGCTGACCCTACAATCTTGGCTCTATTCCTTAGTGAGCCAGTAATTAATCGCAAGTGTTCAATAATAACCGTGGTTTACCAAAATGGTATACTTATCGGAGAAATGACACGGGTTGAGGGCTTTATGCAACCGGCGACTATATCGCAGGGAAAAAGCTCATTAATAACTATACCCATCAAAGATGATTTAGCGGATTGGGATCGTAATATTGAACAACTATACACAGATGCAGCACAAAAACGAATCAATCCTAATGACAATTGCCTCGAGCATGTTAGCGAACTTGCAAGTAAAGAAATCCGCTGGCCCGCAGCTTCTTTCTTTTAAGGGGGTTTAAGTGGGTTTATTTGACAAGGTAGGCGACCGTCTTAGTGATGCAAGAGCCACGCTAGGCGATGCGCTAGATCTTATCGCCCCAGTTACATTTGGGGTTATAGATGCTCTTGAGTATTTGGGTAATGAGTTAGTAAAGGCATTAACTCCAGATATTGACTACTCAGACCGCAAGGTCAACACCCGCGGCCCTGCTACGCCTAGGCGTATTATTTACGGCGAGGCTCGTGTAGGCGGCCAAGTTATATTCACGGACTCAACCGGCGACGATGACAGAAACCTTAGAATGGTTATTGCATTTGCTGGCCATAGCTGTGAAGAAATTGGCGATATTTATATCAATGACGACTTGGTTACAGATCCTAAGTTTGACGGCCTTGTCTCTGTGTTCAAACAGCCTCAAACTGGCGTTAATGAAACGCTTAACTTTGCCAACGAGTATGCAGGAAGAACGAACTATCTTTATGAGCAGATAGCCTATGTATTCATAGTTTTCAAATATGATCAAGAAGTGTTTGCCGGTGTGCCGAATGTTACGGCTATCGTTAAGGGTAAGGACACCATCTACGACCCGCGCACTGGGCAGAGTGGCTACACTGATAACGCCGCTTTGTGTATGCTCGACTTCTTGCGTACTGAGCGCAAGCTTTCCGACGATTTAATTGATATGACCTCTTGGGCTAATGCCGCTGATATCTGTGACGAACAAGTCGCAGCCGTTAACGGCGGGACTGAGCCACGCTTTACGCTTAACGGTACGTTAATCCGCAACGGTTCTAAGCTTCAAGCACTGACTAAAATGGCGGTGAATTCTGGCATCTACCCCGCTCGTGAAGAAGGTATATATAAAGCTGTGCCGCTTGTTTATACTGCGCCCGCAGTTGATGCCGTTGTCGATGAAACAGATATTATTGGCGACATCCAGATAACAACCGGTAACGGCAAGCAAGACAAAATCAATACTATTGTTGGCACCTATATCGACGCAGCCACTAATTACGAGCAAGTCGAATACCCATCTATTCAAACGCCAAACTACGAGACAGAAGACCGTGAAGTGCTACAGCAATCGGTTGATTATCAGCTAGTAAATAGCGGGACACAATGCCGCCGGTTATCGAAAATAGCATTAGAGCAATCACGTCGAGGGATTACTGTTTCATTTAATGGCCGTTATCGGGTGTTGCAGTATCCGGTTGGTAGCAGGATTAAACTGAATTATTCAGCATTCGGCTGGACTGAAAAAATATTCCGAGTGGTTAGCCGTACTGTTAGCCCACAGTCTGGTGTTAATGTCATTCTAAAAGAAGACGACCCAGCTATCTATTCATGGGAAGAAGGCGACGCACTGGCTACAGTCGTGCCGCCATTCTTAAACCTGCCTAATCCTAATGTGGTTGGTGCACCTTTTGACTTGGAAGTCACTGAGACACTCTACCAAGCGAACACACAAGCCGCCGTTAAGGTTCGAGCCGCTTTTACTTGGTCAGCTAATGACGCATCTATCCGCCATTATGAATTAGAAGGCTCATATCAGGGCGGGCCATATCGGGCCTTGAGTTCGTTTATAGCTGGCAATGAATTCAAGTTTGACGATTTACAAGTTGGTACATGGGTGTTTCGTGTTCGTGGCGTTAATAGTATTGGGGTTAAATCGCCTTATGCTGTGCTTGCCTATAATATGCTTGGCAAAACCGCCCCGCCTAGTGATGTGACAGGCTTTAAAGGAACTGTGCGCCCATTCGGGATTGAGATAAGCTGGGATGAAGTACCCGATTTAGATATTGATTTATATGAAATTCGTTTAGGCCTAAGTTGGGATACCGGTACAGTATTGCAGCGTATGTCTGCTTTGAATTGGTCGTGGGAAACCCGCCCGACTGGCACAGAACGCTTGTTTATTAAAGCCATAGACACCAGTGGCAACTATTCACAGAACGCCAGTGAGGCGCAGATCGTAATACTTGCACCTAAAGCACCATCACCGGTTAGTGCGACCGTTATTGATAACAATGTGGCTCTTCGTTGGATTGATGCTACTAGCTCATTCAGTATTGCCAAATATGAAGTTCGCAAAGGTGAGACGTTTGAATCCAGTGCTTTGCTTTACGAGGTAACTGGCACAGGCAAACAAGTACAAGAAGTTGCCAAGGGCACCTATACTTATTGGGTGCGCGGTATCGACATTAAAGGCAATGCTGGACCTGCTGCGGGTGCCACTGCAAACGTAGACCAGCCGCCTGATTTTGTGTTGCAATCCGATGCTAATCTGGACTTAACGACTGCCACAGTCGTAAATATGGCCGATACGATTAGTGCGGGTATTACGATTGATAATGACACCATAACGATTGATAACGATGCTATAACAATTGATAGCGATGTCATGAGCGTGTGGGTTGGCCCCTGTAACACTACTGAGACATGGGCGGAGCATTTCGAGAAATTGCCGGGCTACGTTTTGCCTACAACTATCGATAACGACACAATAACAATAGATAACGATACGTTACTAATTGATAACGATTATCAATCTATTCAGCAATTGCAGATTAACAACGGTTTTAATAGCTACTTACAACCAACGCCTGCCAGTGCAAGCTTGGAAGTAGTAGAAGACTATCAGGGAATTCTGGCGCTGTCTCGAATTCAAGTAACGCCAGATGTCGAGGTATTATCAGGCGCACCAACTGCGACTTATACGACCAGCTATTCGACTGATGGTATTACTTACACAGACGTAGCAGGAACCGAGGCGGTAGGTATTAATTTCCGCTATGTGAAAGTAAGGGTTGATATTACCAGCACGTCCGAGCTTGACCTTCTGCGAATAAACCACCTTCGTGTTAGACTTGACGTTAAATTAAAGACTGATGCAGGGCGTGTTGTTGTGTCGTCTACAGGTGGCACACCGATAACTTTTAACGTGCCATTTGTTGATATTCAATCAATCACTGTGGCGGCCAATGGGACTACATTTAGAAATGCAATATATGATTTTATTGATACCCCTAACCCTACAGGGTTTGATGTGTATCTATTCGATGAGAACGGCAACGAGCTATCTAGCGGCGAAGTGTCATGGCAAGCGAGGGGCGTGTAATGGCTGCTGATTTTAATAAGCCCACAATTACTGGCGATGCGTATGTAGACGTACTTGGCGAAATACGCGCCCAGTTTGAAGTCGTTAGTACTATGTCATACGGTGACGCGCTTAATACCAAAGTTGGCGCTGTACAATTCTTGGATGGTTCTTTACAGAAATGGAGCGGTTCCAGTTTTGATGTTGTACCAGTATCAATCACAGGTGGCGGCACAGGGGCAAGTACTGCTGCCGGTGCTCGAACTGCTTTGAATGTAAATGAGAAAGGAACATTAGCCGCACAGGTTCGCAGTAATGCAGAATCGGATGCTTTGTATGTGCCGCAATCGCGGACTATTAGCACGGCTGGCGCATTAAATGGCGGGAACTCGCTTGACAGCAATATCAGCTTAACCGTGAATAGCGCAACGACTAGCCAGCAGGGTGTTGTGCAGTTGTTTAACGGTCTTAATAGTACTAGCACCACTCAGGCTTTGACTGCGGCTCAGGGGAAGGTTTTGAATGATATACAATATAGTCAAGCATCAAATATTGTATACCTTTTGGATTTTGCTTCCGTAACTATTGATTACCAAGAAGCTACAATATCAGCTAGTGGGACACTTACAGGTGGCGATGCAAAAATAGTAAAAGTCGGGAATATGGTGACTATTAGCGGTAAATTCTTGCATTCAAGTTCAACTTTGCGGGCTAGTAATACAGGTGCCATTCCCTCATGGGGCCGCCCTGATTCAGATGGCGCTCTAAACTGCTATGTGTTCGAGGATGGCTCAAATACAGGTCGGCGTGTCTTTGTGAATAGTAATGGCCAAATATCTTTCTTTTATACGGCCTCTGTGACGGATACGCTTGGCTTTACAATCTCTTACACAATATAGGAACCAACATGGCAATACAAACATTAAACGTAGGCTCAGGCCCAGGCGCTGGAGACGGCGAAGGGCTACGAAGCTCACAGGTAAAAGTAAACTCAAATTTTGCAGTGGCTGAAAACGCTGCTTCAAAGATTGTGCAGGCATCTAGTGCGGATACGACTGCTGACAAAGTTATGATGTCAGACTACGCATGGCGAGGCGCTCAACTAGGTGATTATTTCACCTACGGCGGAACGGCTAATGCCATTACGCTAACCAGTGCCAACCTAAAAGCAGGTGGCACGCTTATAGCTGGCATGAAGTTTAGGTTTAAAGCCACTACCACAAACACCGGCGCAACTACTATTGCAGTTGATGGCGGCTCAGCTACGGCTTGCGTTACTCCGACAGGCGTTGCGTTACCGGCTGGTTTTATTCGCACGGATGTGATTACAGAGTGCGAGTATGATGGTTCGAGTTTTGTTGTTAGTCGCAAAGTTGAAAGTGGTAGTAATGCAAGCGGGGACTGGACGAAGTGGGAGGATGGAAGCCTCTCTATGCGCGTTTCTGGTACTAGCAATCTAAATATTACAAGCGCGTCAGCACTTGGCGGTTTTTATGGTGATATACTAGGCATTGCGTTTCCAGTCGCTGTTGTAGGCACTCCATCCATATCCCCATCTGGGAATGATTCATGCGGTGATGTAGGAGCTGCTTCATATACAACAACCACTTTTTCCCTTAGATTTAGGACTGTATCTAGCTCTAGCGCTGTACCAGTTAGTAAAGCCGCGATAATAACAGGCAAATGGTACTAACACTGCGCTACCTAGGATACGCCTTCATAGGCGTATTCCTGCTTGGGCTGCTTGTGGCTGGTTTTGGGTATGTTGTGGCGAAGTGGTTAGACGGTCAAAGCCGAGGCCTACAACTGCGGCAAGTAAAACAAGAAGCACACCGCCGGAAACCTTCCAATATGCGTTATTGGTAGCCTGGTTCTTCTCCAAATCTGTGACACGGGGAGCAATCTGATCTAGTGTTTTATCTATCTTGTCAAGCATTTTGTCTTGTGACTTGCGCATCAAGCTCACTTCATCTACAACTTTCGTAAAATGCAAGTCTGTCCGCTCATTGCTCTGTCTTATACTTTCGTGTATTACAATCAAGTGGTTGTCCAATTCTCTTCTCGTTACGTGTTCGGGTTCCATCAAACATGCCTTAAAAATTAGTGTATATTGTAACCTTGATTATACATTAAACAATCGGTAAACAGTACCAAGTGGGTAAGGATGTGACATGGGCGACATAAGTAAGGATTTTAATAGATCGGAATTTGAGTGCAACTGCGGTGAATGCGGGCTTGATACAGTGGACGCTGCCTTGCTGGCGCTATTACAGGATGTGCGAGACAAGTTTGGGCCGTTGAAGGTAACTAGCGGGCATCGTTGTGAGGATTATAATAACTTTGTAGGCGGCAGTAAGAATAGCTACCACTTGCAAGGACGTGCTGCTGATATTGTACCGCTAAAGGCTGATATAATCGAAGTGGCAAATTACATTGAATCAATCAACCATCAAGGCGGTATGGGCGTTTATGACACGTTCGTTCATCTTGATACACGATCATATAAAGCCCGGTGGAGGGGTTAATTATGGAATACTTGAACATTTTACTAGCAGTAATAGGCGGTGCGTCTCTAATCCTTAAAGGCTTAGAAATGATCGCAGGCATTACGCCAAGCACTAAAGACGACATCTATGTCAGCAAGGCCAAGAAATACGTTGGCTACGCTGCTGCGTTCCTTGAGAAGATTTCGCTTGGCTTGAAAAAGTGAAAACCCTAGCACGGCTAATCAGTGTACTGCTCTCAATGTGGGAGCAGTACCAAGCCGAACGAAAGGCAAATAAACGGGCGAGGGAACTGGATGCGTTACGCAAAGAACCTGTTAATTGGTATCGTAATCATTTTGGCGGGGTGCGTGACGTGCCCAACAAAGCCGATGATGCCGATAAAGCCAATACTAAGCCCGACTGAACAAGAAGACGGCTCCCTGCTGTTTAGCAGGGATGATGCCGTAAAGCTGGGGGTTTATGTTATTGAGTTGGAGTCTGGTTACGAGCCATAAACGAAGCACAAGCCGCCACAACCTGCTCGCTTGCATCATACTTAGGTTCGCCTAAGCTTTCCTGATAACTCTGTTCATGCGTCCATCCAGTCGCGACTAGGCACAATGCTAGCGCCCATATTGCTGCTATGTTGGCGTAGGTCATTTTTCTAGCTCCGTTAGTAGTGAGTCTGCTAATACTTCCGACTCACTAGCTATTAGTTGGTTTGAAATTGTAGGGCCAGATGCGCATATGCCCTGCATAGCCATAGAAGCTATACGCTTACGCTCACCTTTTACAATAATAGCGTCAAGTTCTGGATCACCTGTTTCAGGTACGCCCATTTGTAGGCAGAATTGTTCGCGTTTTGTTAGGCCGTTACATATAGGTTTCATGTTAACCCCATCTATCTGCTCACCTATAGGCATTGCTGGCATATCTGCGTTGTTCATTTTAATAGCTCCGGATTTTCGTGAATGTTGCCGATGACTTTAATAAACTCACTACCTATTCCGCAATGCCTATCTGACTCTACGCTCCTCAAGTTAAAGCCAGCACCCTCAAACTTAACCAAGCATAATCCAAGCAAGTTATGGTCTACAATATCAACATCGTAAATCTCAACTCCATTTGCGTCTTTTAGGCCGGTGTATTGCATTAGATTGCACTCATTGATTTTGTAAGAGATATCAGTCCCTTGCTCAAAATAAACCTCATCATGCATCCAGTCTATAACGCAAACATCCATGATTGTTTTTGTCATAGGATGTATGCCTTTAAACTTAATCTCTCTCATTCCATATTCTCCAATTCGTGCGCGTAGTAGTCGTCCATTAATTCGTTGTGCTCTTTCTCGGTCAGATGCCAATCAAGAAGACCGGATTCGTCATACAATTTATATTCAATCTGCGCTGGCCATTGGTCTTCTTCGTATGACCACTGAATTTCAGGCTCGTAGTGTGTAACCACTACCGTTACAGCTTCGCCTCGGATTATTGTGCTGAATTCGGTCATAGCTCACCTCGTGCTTTTGCTAGTGCCTGCTTGCATCGGCTAATTAGTAGACCATCACCATCATCATTAAAATCAGGCTGGCGCTCAATCATGGACAACGCTTCTTCTAGTGTGCTTACCAATGCATCATGGCAATTAATGGCATGGGCTGCGGCTTCGTCTTGCTCGTCACTGTATCCATGATGAACAACGTCAATTACTGGCAAATCAAAAATATCACTCATTTTCATGATTTATTCTCCAAATCTGCCAACACACAAGCCAAGCTAGTCATGCAGTCATTCACTGCCTTTTCATCATAATGACGGTCGAAGTCTAGTAGCCATTCTGTGCCATCATTAAACGACATAAACGGGGCTTCGCGTTCAAGCATCCAAACGAATAAACGGTTGCCGTCGGCGCTTACGTCATAATCCACTAACATGTTTTTATTGCGGTGAATCTGGATGTCAATAACCAGTTCCATGAGCTGGCGTTGGATTAGTTCTTTACTCATAACAGCGCTCCGATAGCCTGGAAGTAATTACGAATAGCCTCTTTCTCGGTTGATCCTGAAACTATAACCCGTGAAAATCTATGGTTTGCTTCAATATAAACTCGACCGTTCTTACTATATGTTTTATAGGGTTTCATCATCGCTCTCCTTTGAAGTGATAACCGAAGCTTAGCAAAGAAAAAAAAGGTTGCAAGTATTATTTTCCTAAATAAATGTAAAAAAATACTTTACATAATATCTGTGGGTGCTATAGTTACATTACTGAAACGAAACACACAAAAGGAAAGAGAAAATGAACCAAGCACAAATTGAACTAGCAAAAATTATCGGTGACGAAGCAATCGCAACTATCGCTAAAGCACAAGGTGCAACAATTGAAGAGGTTACAACGGCAATACAAGAAGGTAATAAAGTAGTAACAGATCAATTTAAAAAACTGATTGAACTAGGAATTAAAACGGTGGCGGCTCTATGAGTCGCATTAGCTGGGGTGTTAATGGTTATGGTGAGCGCGCCTATATTTGCGAGTACTGCGAATTGTTTTTTTGGATGGTTGATCCAAATAAAATAAAACACACCTGCGATACGTCAAAAACTAGGTATCACAATAGGGGTGTGATATGCCCCGATGCTGAAAGGGAGCGAAAATATCAAAGATTAATAAAAGCTAATAAAAACGGCGATAGTTTCGAGATTCAGGAGCATATAAGCGTTGAAGATTTCAACAAAAATGCGAAATGTTTTGATGACCTTAATGATTAGGATGAACATGACCCAAAGCAGACAAAAGCAGTACTACAGACTAAAAAACTGGACAATGACACTTTATGACGAGAATGGGACGGCCTATCTGGTAAATCCCAATCAGGTAATGCTAAAAAAGGAGCAACCAAATGACCCCACTAGAGCAGAAACTAACAGAACACAACGCACAGCTAAGGAAAGACCTTAAACTGGCAAAGACGCAACTTGGTAACATGCGCTCGCTGTGTTCGATCCAAAAGCACGCTATTGATATTCGAGGGGCCGCTCTGGTTGAATGCCTGCCATTCGTGAAGTCATACCTGGGCGATGATCACCCAATTGTAAATAATGCCAAGGGGGCGATTGACATACAGGTTAAGCCAGGTTAACATCAATCCTGACTTTAGATAGTCACTCTCCTTTTCCCGCTGCGGTTCGCCAAAGCGGGTTTTTTATGTCTCGAATAAAGTTCTTGACGCGCCCAGTGGAAGTGCTAATCTTAGGCGGTCGATTATAAAAGGAGACGATGATGAAATTCAAAGAGCAACGAGGAAACGTATTTGTATTTGATGGCGGATATGCTGGTGGTGAATTGGAGTTAGTCGGCTCTCATGGGTGCTATAAATTCAAAGACATACATATAAACATTAACATGAGTATTTGGTGTTTTGACATAATGAAATACACCGACATACAAACAGCAGTAAACCTAATGCAGATTTTGATTAAGGAGGGGTTGGTGTGAATACCACAAAAGAGCAGACAGACTTTGATACATGGTCATTTAATCAATGTGTTGTACTTGGGCATAAAATCAAAAGCGTAAAAGACGAATCTGGCAAGAATATATATTGGATTAATACTACTACGAACGAGGTGTATGAATTATGAATATCACAAAAGAGCAGATTAAAGAGTGGTTGGAGCAAAATATCCCATTCACTAAGAAGGGTAATTTTATCTTAACACTAAAAGAAGGGCATGAAATTATTGAGCAATGCTTCAACGACCTAGCGCCTAAGTGGGTTAGTGTTGATGATGAATTGCCAGAAGGAAGCATGGCCCATGTATTGGTATTTTGCGAAGGTGGAAATATAGATAAATCTTTTTACTGTACTGATAGGGAATTTCTTTCAAAAGGACTAAGCTCAGGGTGTTACAGTAGAAAAAGACACGGTAAAAATAGCGGTTACTTTGATTTGTCGCATAAACATGGTTATAAAATAACCCACTGGATGCCACTGCCAGAACCACCAAAATAACCCACAGCCGCTACTAAGCGGCTTTTTTACGCCTATAAAAAACCCCAGCGTAAACTGTAAACAGTAAAGAGGCTGGGGGCGTATTAAGCGTATTCTAACACATAAAAAACCCGCCTTTCTTTCGATTGGCGGGTAAACCTGAAATTTGAGGTGGTTAGTTCCAATATAGAACCATCTATAGCCTATGGTTTGTATTGCCTAGGCAGCTGTCAAGGGCCGCCTAGATTCGCTAACTAAACCGAAGAGATGATTCAGTTAGATATTACATCAACAAGCTTAATTGATCTGGTTACTTAATGCAACCACTTTTTCAACAAACCTACGCAAACGAATATTAGCCGCTCGTCTTGCTGCCCCTGCTTTCTTGTACTCGACTGGCTCAAGGTCATAAGCCTCTTGCCATGTGCGTTCATAGCCTTCGCGGGCTTTCTGCTTATACTGGATAGGTAAGCGGTTCATTTGCTCTTGTATCCACTTTACATCCAGCTTATGCACGCTCATTCAAGTAATCCTCAAACGCAAGCATTGCACCTTCCCAGCCTAGGGCGACACAACCAAAAAAACCCAATTCTATTTGGGTTTCTAAAAAATCAATCTGGTCATCGCCTATTTTTGATTTAGTGTGATCCTTTCTTTTTAGTTCACAATAGAAAGAGCCAATCACAATATCGCTTGCACCTGGTACCATTCCTTCCATCTTTTCACGTCTTACCTGTTGAGCTGTCTTCTTGCCTTCATTTCTAATATGCGTGGCAATCTTTCCCCATGTATCAGGGTACTTTGAGCGGATAGTATTAATGAACGTAATTTGCTCGGCTGACTCTTTGGGGCATTCGCCCCTGTATGACGTATCCCCATATACGGGGACGGTTTTAGGTAGTTTCAATGTCTGGCTCCTTATCGGCTGGCAGGTTGTGTCCGAAGGCATTGTAATATTTCTTTGCCTTGTTTCTTTGGTAAGTTATTGTTCTTGGTGGACAGCCTTTGTCTTTGTTTTCGATAAACATATCGACAGTAGGGCAAACCTTACCATTAAAGTAGGCTTTGCTAAAGTCTTCGTAGAGGTTGCGCAAAAACTGGATATGGCTATCAGGGCTGTACCAAATATCAAAGGTGGCGTATTCCGTTACATAAGTTGCCTTTAAAGTCTCATTACCAGCCTTTGATATATGCTTTACCAGCGCAAATGCTTTTACCTCGTCAGTGCTGCGCGTGTGCGGATCAGCTTTCATGCGCTTGAATTCTAGTTGTAGCTTTTCAGAAGGGTCAACCAGTTCGGCTTTGCATTCTTCGCAATACCTTGCAGCTATATCATTTTCATGGCCGCACTCGTGGCATTCTTTTATTGACCAGCGATGTTCACAGCGATTAGAAACGCCTTTGTGCAGCGAGTACCCAAAGCACCGACGCCCATAATGAGCCGGGAACGGCGTGTCATTTTCCGCCATGATCTTATTGCCAGCTAAATCAATAAAATCCCCGTCTCCGTCAATGCCAAATTCATCAGGGTTTTTACGCATACCGAAAGTGTTGATTGTCGAGCAAAGTGGACACGGCACATCCATTGGCTCGCCTTTTTTGTTATGCCTAGCTTGGATGATTGGCGAGAATAAATCGTCCTCCAGTTGGTGGCGCTCGATATTTCCCGCGTAATCTAAAACCAAGCAATCAGATTTTTCAGGGTGCAAGCGCATTCCACGACCAATGATTTGCTGCAAGAGGCTGGCTGATTCGGTTGCGCGCAATATTGCGATAACGTCAACATGGGTAAAATCTACACCTGTAGTCATTGTTGCAACATTTACTAGGTACTTGTATTTTCTATCTTTGAAGTCATTAACAATCTTCTGCCTTTCTGCCTTAGACATATTTATGTCACCGCCAATAATTCTACTATTATCCTTTGGCAGGGATTCCATGCACTCCTGAGCGTGCTGCACGGTTGCCGCGAATATCATTACTCCCATTCGTCCAGAGCTGTGTGCTACAACGTCTTTAATGATCTCATACGTTTTGCGACCCTTACCCTCAAAAACTTGCTCATATTCTTTTTCAGTGTGGCGTTTAATGCCACTGGTATCGTAGCTTTCAGCGTGATTGGGATCGGCGTGCGGTTGCGTTAGAAACCCCTCTTTTATTAATTGATTTGCTGTAATATCATAAACACATGTATGAAAGTACGGGTCTTTTGTTTGATCTTGATCAACTGGACGACCATCTGCCCAATATCGAAAAACATAGCCATCGTTTAATCGGTAAGGTGTAGCAGAAAGACCACAAACTCTAATGCTTGGATTCCCCTCCTTTAGATCTGAAATAACTGTTTTAATAGTATTTGTAATCTTATGGCATTCATCAATAATTACACCAGCGAACTCGTGCCCCATTCTTTTTGCTATCTTTTTAAAGGTTCCTTCTGTAGCAAAAACAACTTGATGCCTTAATGATTTTCCTATCGATGCGCTATATATTGAGCATTCATAGCCAAGTGCTTTATATTTTTCTGCATTCTGCTCTACCAATTCTTTTGATGGGGCTAAGCACAATATACGCTTCCCTCCGCTTAGGTCATGCAAGGTCTTTGCAATCATGGAAATTATTATGCTCTTGCCTGCACCAGTTGTCGCTGAGATTAAGCATGGCTCAATAGACTTCCTAAGCCAGCTCATAACAGAATCATGCGCTTCTTTTTGGTAGTACCTTGGTGTTATCTTCATAATAAGCTCTCAACGCTACTGCCTTTTCTTAGATTGGCGTCCGCCCATATTGGTCGTAAATTAGTTAGGCAATTAATTACAGCTGGGTCGGTAACACCATTTTTTAAGTGCTCAGCTATTGGTATTATGTGATCTATGTGCCATTCTTTTCTGTTCTCCCAGCTCATGCCTTTTAAAAATTGGCGCTCTATGTGCGTTTTTAAATCCTCGCAGGTATACCCAAGCAGGGCCTCATACTTTTCGCGCCCACCCTTCCAATTGGTTAGTATTCGTTTTAGTGATCTACGAATAAACATGCTTTCTGGGTTCGCATTATTCCACGCTGATGAAGCTGCCGTTGCTTTCTCCGAATTCGCTTTTCGCCAAGCCGTGTTGGATGCTTTTCTTTTTTCTGGATTCGCTTTATTCCATGCTAAATTTCTTGCTCTTGATCTTTCCTTGTTAGCTTCATACCAAGCTGCCTTGTTCGCCTTCACCTTCTCAGGGTTGGCAGCTTTCCAAGCTGCCCACTGAGCAATTGCTTTCTCTGGGTTCGCTGCCAGCCAACAAGCTTTGCTAGCTTTTATCTTTTCTGAGTTTTCTTTTCGGTATTTTGCAGCGGTAGATTTTGCTTTATCTGGATTCGCAGCGCGCCACGCTGCACTTTTTGCTATTGCGCATTCAACGCAATGGCCTCCAGATAGATACCGTTCAGTAATATGCCCACGCTTACATGGCTTTCCAGTAAAAAAGAATTTTAGATTTTGTTCTTTTGCTTCTTTCTTGGATATAATATTCATTTTGATC
>Ga0193951_1000074_pt1 | contig 40397 bp, 42 predicted proteins | sample BB_2_MG_FD_140370 | JGI IMG/M metagenome (GOLD analysis project Ga0193951, IMG submission 140370) | Microbial mat bacterial communities from the Broadkill River, Lewes, Delaware, United States - BB_2_MG | ecosystem: Environmental > Aquatic > Freshwater > River > Microbial mats | place: USA...
CAAATAGTAACTACTAATATTTTCTCAACGAACCACTTGTCAGTTCAGTAAATAACTGTATATTTGCACCCTTAAAAGTAAAACTTAAAATTTTTTATTATGAATCATTACGAAACTGTTTTCATTTTGAATCCCGTTTTATCTGATACTCAGATAAAGGAAACAGTAAAGAAGTTCGAAGACTATCTTGTTTCCAAAGGTGCCGAAATGATCTCAAAAGAAGATTGGGGGCTAAAAAAATTAGCATATCCAATTCAAAACAAAAAAAGTGGTTTTTATCACTTATTCGAATACAAGGTAGATGGGCAAGTTATTACTCCATTTGAACTTGAATTTAGAAGAGACGATAGTATTATGCGTTATTTAACTGTAAAGTTAGATAAACATGCTGTTGCTTGGGCAGAAAAAAGAAGAGAAAGAGTTAAAGCAACTAAAAAATAAGAGTTATGTCTATAGAACAACAAGCAAAAGGAGGAAAACAAGGTGATGTTCGTTACCTAACTCCATTAGATATTGACACAAAACAAGTAAAAAAATACTGTCGTTTTAAAAAGAACGGTATCAAATATATCGATTATAAAGATGCTGACTTTTTATTATACTTAGTAAATGAACAAGGTAAAATTTTACCACGTCGTTTAACAGGTACTTCATTAAAATACCAACGTAAAGTTTCTGTTGCTATTAAAAGAGCACGTCACTTAGCTTTAATGCCATACGTTGGCGATATGTTAAAATAAAACTGAAAGGAATCATGGAAATTATATTAAAACAAGACGTTGAAAACTTAGGTTTTATAGATGATATTGTAACTGTAAAGAATGGTTACGGTCGTAACTTTTTAATTCCTCACGGATTTGCAGTATTAGCAACTTCATCAGCGAAAAAAGTATTAGCAGAAACTTTAAAGCAACGTGCTTATAAAGAAGAAAAACTAATAAAAGATGCAACTAAAATTGCAGATGCAATTAAAGAATTAGAAATTAAAATTACAGCTAAAACTGGTGACGGAACTAAATTATTTGGTTCTGTTAATAACGGAAACGTATCAGAAGCATTAGCTGCTGCAGGTCATTCGGTTGACAAAAAATACATTAAAGTTGAAGGTGGAAACATTAAAAGACTTGGAAAGTACAATGCAACCATAAGATTACACAGATCGGTAATTATTGAATTACCTGTTGATGTAATTGCAGAAGCATAATAAAATCGTAAGATTTTTATATATTTAAACCGCCCAATTTGGGCGGTTTTTTATTTATTTTATATGAGATATAGACAACTTACAAAAGAACAATTCTCTGAACTGCATCAAGAATTTGCTGAATTTTTAGCAACACAGCAAATTGATGTAAAAGAGTGGGAAACTATTAAAAAAGAAAAGCCAGCAATGGCTGAAGAAGAATTAAATATATTTAGTGATGTTGTTTGGGAAGATGTACTTACAAAAACTAAGTATTTAGAACATATTTCTAAAAATGATATTAATTTGTTTAAATGTTCTTCAAAAGAAATAATTAGAATTTATATTAAATTGAATGATGCTTCAAAAAGTTTTTTAGATAAAAATGATTTTGATTGGTTTTTGAAGAACCCTGTTCATAAAAGTATTGACTATTTTAAGGCTTCAAAGAAATATACTAACGAACGAAATATTGAACTTTTTAAATTAATTGAAATGGGCAGTGTAATTTCAAAAGGAGATTTATTTAAGGCTATAAGTCAATTAATTTAGTAACTACTTTTGTAACTCCTGTAGATGCCTTCTCGGAGATAACGGTTAAATTTGGAAAGTAATTTTTTTGAATTGCGGGTTTTGGATCAATAAAATAAACTGGAATTTCTGTAGCGATAAAGTTTATTAAATTTGCTGCTGGGTATACTTGCATAGAAGTTCCAATAATCATTAATATATCGGCTTTAGAAGTTATTTCAATAGCTTTTTCTAACATTGGAACTTCCTCTCCAAACCAAACAATATGTGGTCTTAATTGTGATTTTTCTTCACATAAATCGCCAATATTTAGATCTGTATTCCAATTATAAATTAGTTTGGAATTTTTAACACTTCTAACTTTTAATAATTCTCCGTGTAAATGCAGTACGTTTTTACTTCCAGCGCGTTCGTGCAAATCATCTACATTTTGGGTAATAATACTAACCTGATAATGTTGTTCTAAATCTACCAAAGCTTTATGTGCTTCATTAGGTAAAACAGTAAATAATTGAATTCTACGTTTGTTATAAAAATCTAACACCAATGCTTTATTGTTATGCCATCCAATGGGAGATGCTACTTCCATAATATCATGACCTTCCCAAAGACCATCTGCATCTCTAAAGGTGCTAATTCCACTTTCAGCACTAATTCCAGCACCAGTAAGAACTACTATTTTTTTCATATCATGAATTTATTCAAAAGTAAAAAATTATCTTTGAAAAAAGGTAATTTTAAATGGTAGATAAAAAATATACTGAATATTTAGAGCAGTTCGTTACTGAAAAAAGAAGAGATTTATTTAAAAAAGTGCTAAGCGAACGCACAAAGCATTTTACAGTTGCAATTGAAGATATTTTTCAACCGCATAATGCAAGTGCAATGGTTAGAACTTGCGATATTTTTGGAGTGCAAGATATGCATGTAATAGAAAGTAAATATAAATTTTATGCGTCTAGGTTGGTTGCTAAGGGAGCACAAAAATGGATCGATTTTTCTATGTACAATCAAAAAGACACTAATAATACGCTAGACTGTATTGCCGATTTAAGAGATAAAGGTTATAAAATAATTGCTACAACACCTCATAATGAATCCTGTTTATTACAAGATTTTGATATCACTCAGAAGTCAGCTTTCTTTTTTGGGGTAGAAAAAGAAGGACTTTCTAAAGATGTTATGGATAATGCCGACGGTTTTTTAAAAATACCAATGGTTGGTTTTACAGAAAGTTTAAATATTTCAGTTGCTGCTGCCATAATTCTTCAAAATATGAATGAAAAGTTAAAAGCATCTAATGTTGATTGGCAGTTAACACCATCTGAAAAATTTGAGAAATACCAGGATTGGTTAGAGAAATCTATAAAAAGCATTAAAAAAATTAAGGAAAATTATTTTAATCAAATAAAGCTTTAAAATAAAAAAGTAGTTGAATTATTGATGTTCAACTACTTTTTTATATAATCTAATTTGTTTTAAGATACTATTGGTATAATTCTTTAAAATTAAACATAAAGTCAGTAGGAGCAGTTCCAATACTTTCAAATTTGTTTATTTCTTCACCTTGTTCATTAAAAATTAGCATAATACTATTGCTCATATCAAAAAAGTCTTTTACTCCTGCTAGATAAAGGTCACCAGTTTTAGGGTGAATTTTAAGTGCTGTTGTAAATAAAAGGTTATAATTAATAGGGCTTATAAATAATTCTTGTGTCTTATTTTCGATATTAAAACGATGAATGTTTCCTGTTGAAGTTTCTTGCCAATAAAAATATTTTGAATTTGCAGATGTTAACATTCCATTGCGATACAACTTTATACCTGTTCCTAATTTTACAGTTTCTGCAATTGATAAGTCTTCATTTAACTTTAGAAATGCAGCTTCTTGATTTCTACCTTCGGTAGCAATCCAAATATTGTTATTGGAATCGGTAACAATTCCTGAAACATTATCTGAAAATGTGAGTATTTCATTTACAGATTTTGTAGCTGTATCTAATTCTTTTATTGAGTTTCCATCAGCAATAAGTAATTTATTTTCTATAGCTAGAACAGCTGATTGAATAGCAGGAATATTTGAAATACCATCTATTTTATTTTGAATTGTAGCACTTGTAAAATCTATATTATAAAGTGATCTTGTTCTACTGTAAGCACTTACTATATAGCCTTTGTTATTATTTGTGAGTGTAATATATGCAGGATTTCTAGCATCAGACGTAGTTATGGTTTCTTCAATTTTTAAAGTTTCAGCATTTGTAATACTTATATAATCAGTACCACTTTGTGAAACAAAATAGAGTCTTCCATTTGTAATTTGCCCACTAATTAGATCAGTTCCTAATGTTTTGTTTGGATTTTCAAGTTGATAAACTTCAGGGGTAAATACTGAATTTTTTAAGAAACCAACAGTTCCATTATCGCTTTCAGAAGAAGCACATACAATAAAAACACCCTCAGTATACTTTCCAAAAACACGAATATTATATATTAAGGTTTCTTTTCCTGCTGAATTTTCAACAACTAATTTTATTTCATTTTCACCAACTGTATTTGATAAAAAAGTATAAGTTGGTTCAGTTGAAACAATTTCATCATTTAGAAACCAATTTATTGTAGTTTCTGTTAAATTTTCTATCTCAGGATTTAACAATATTGATTCTTCAAAATCTAATTGATAATTTGTTTTTTCAGCTAAAATTTTTGGAGCAAATAGCGTATTGTCTTCAGAACAAGACATAAAAACAAGCGTAAACAGCATTATGCTGAAAATTAATTTAAGTTTCATTTTATTTATTAATTTATATGGTTACAACAATATAAACCTTAGGTAATAAATATGGCAGTATACAATAACGTACCATAAGCTTTTATCCCCGAAAGCTTTGATATTTAATATGTATTTAGGCAGGTTTCCTGACTGATTTCAGCTTTATTTACCTTCCCATTTTAAATAAAAACAGTGGTTGTGGTAAAGCCATTTCGATGAATAATCATCTGTGAAATTTACAGTAGCGGGTACTGTTCAGAGTTTTCATCTGATTCCCTTTTAAACTTATAAAGTCACCTAAAAACGCAGCAAATTTAGTCGTTTTTTTCTATTAATTTAGCACTATCTACAATAATAAAAAAAGAATTTTTGTATAACTAAGTGTCAGTTAGTTATATTAAAAAGTACAGAGAAGAATAGTTTAAGCTAGTTTTGTTTTAGTATAAAAATGTAATTGTATTTAAGTTATTTGATGTGAATGTCTTCTATTATAGCCATTGATTTACAGTTGGTTATAGTTAAAGTTATGTTTTTTAATTCCTGTTTTCCTTTAATATTATAACGATATAAGCAGCTATCTAACTTAATTTTATTACTTAAATCAACATTTCCTGTTCTAAGAATTTCAGAAATATTTGCAGTATCAATTTTTGATGAAGTATTTAAAATAGTCAACGCTTTTTCTGAAAAAATACGTTCTTTAACGCGAATATTTTTTAATACACGTGCGTTTGGTCCATAATCAAAAGTGGTGTTCTTTTTTCCGAAAACAAATATTACAATAATAATCCCTATTGTTAATCCACCTAAAAAGTATGGTAAGCGTTGTTTAAAAGTCATATTACAAAAATAATAAATTTATATCTCTAAAAGGAATATTAAACCAATCTGCAACAGATTTATTGGTTAAAATTCCGTGGTAAAAATACATCCCTTTTTGTAAACTTTTGTCAAATCTAACAGCATTTTCAAAACCACCTTCATCGGCAATATTAGAAAGGTAAGGTGTAAATATATTACTTATTGACACAGAGGCAGTTCTGGAATATCTAGAAGGAATATTCGGTACGCAATAATGAATAACGCCGTATTTTTCTATAATTGGCTTTTTATGGTTTGTAACTTCAGAAGTTTCAAAACAACCGCCACGATCTATACTAACATCAACAATTACGGCACCTGTTTTCATTTGTTCAACCATTTCTTCGGTAACTATAACTGGAGAACGAGAATTTCCTCTAACCGCTCCAATAGCAATATCACAACGCATTAATGCTTTTTGCAGCGTTTTTGGTTGTATGGTTGAAGTGTAAACTGGTCTTCCAAGATTGTGTTGTAAACTTCTGAGTTTAGTTAAAGAATTATCAAAAACCTTTACATTAGCACCCAAGCCAATTGCCGATCTTGCTGCAAATTCAGCAACAGTTCCTGCACCCAGTATAACAACTTCGGTAGGAGGCACACCACTTATATTTCCCAGTAGTAATCCGTTACCATCTTTATCTTTACTCATCATTTCAGCAGCAATTAAGATAGAGGCAGTACCAGCAATTTCACTTAAAGATTTTACTACGGAATATACTCCGTGTTCGTCTCTAATATAGTCAAATGCCACAGCTGTGATGCGTTTACTTGCTAATGCTTCAAAATATTTTTTTGTTTGTGTTTTAAGTTGCAATGCAGAAAATAAGATGCTTTGCGGATTTATTAATTGTATTTCGTCTAAAGAAGGTGGTTCAACTTTTAAAATAATATGACAACCAAAAACTTCTTTAACATTGTAAGAGATTTTTGCACCAGCTTCAGAATATTCGTTGTCAGAAAAATTAGCACCTTTACCTGCACCAGTTTCAATAATAAATTTATGACCTTGGTTTGTTAATGCAGCTACAGCATCTGGTGTTAGGCATACACGCTTTTCTTGATAATGTGTTTCTTTAGGAATACCAATAACAAGCGAACCTTTTTGTCTACTAATTTCTAAAGTTTCTTCTTGTGGAATTAACTCTTGTTGGCTAAATGGCGAAGTGATTTTTTTACTCATTATTTCTAACCTCTATAGTTCGTAGTTGATTTTCTGATGCAGTAATATTAATTATTACTGAGTTTAAAGGTACTAAATTTTCAACTTTATTTGGCCATTCAACTAAACACCAATTGTTACTATAAAAATATTCTTCAATTCCCATATCCATAGCTTCCTCTTCTTTATTAATTCTATAAAAATCGAAATGATATATTTTTTCGTTTTTTGAAGTATGGTACTCATTTACCAAAGAAAAAGTAGGGGAGCTAACATTGTCTAAAACATTTAATTGTTTAACAATTTCTTTAATAAGTGTTGTTTTGCCAACACCCATTTCTCCATAAAAAAGCAACACTTTATGTTTTGAAAATTCAATAACTTCTTTAGCAATCTCAGGAAGTTGTTGTAGTGTGTAATTTTTTTTCATACTCGTTATAACTGTTTAATCGTTGAATAGTATAATTCTTTACTAATTTCTGTGTTTAATTAAAACCATTATGCTGAACTTGGTCACTAAGCATAGTCGAAGTGTGATTCAGCATCTCATTTAAGTTAACAATGAATAATAATGTGACTCTAGAATAAATTTAGTGTGACCTTATTTATTGCTCTTTCAACCTTTGTTTTTAACACCACTTCAATTAAAACTTTTAACCATTCAACCTTTTAATTATTTATTTTGCTACAAATATAGCACAAGGAATTATCATTTCCTCTAATGAAATTCCACCATGTTGGTAGGTATTTCTATAGTATTTTACAAAATGATTGTAATTATTTGGATAAGCGAAAAAATAATCTTCTTTTGCAAAAATAAACGAACTATTCATACTTAAAGAAGGTAATAAAATATCTTTTGGATTTTTAATAGCAAACACTTCTTTTTCTTCATACGAAAGACTTTTACCTGTTTTATATCTTAAATTGGAGCTGATGTTTTTATCGCCAATAACCTTAGAAGGTGATTTAGAATTAATAGTTCCGTGATCGGTTGTAATAATTAATTTCAATCCTAATTTTTGTGCTTTTTGAATTATATCTAACAAAGGAGAATTTAAAAACCAACTATTTGTTAAAGATCTGTAAGCTTTATCGTCACTTGCTAACTCTTTAATAACTTCCATTTCGGTTTTTGCATGCGAGATCATATCTACAAAATTATATACAACCACTGTTAAGTCATTTTCTTTTAGTGCATTAAAGTTGTCAGCTAATTGTTTACCAGATTTTAAATTGGTAATCTTATAATATTCAAATTTTAATTGCGCTCTAAGTCGTTTTAATTGCGCTTCTAAAAACGCAGCTTCGTGCAAATTTTTACCGCCATCATCGGTGTCATTTTTCCATAAATCGGGATGTTCTTGTTCCATTTCTAACGGCATTAAGCCAGAAAAAATTGAGTTTCTAGCATACTGTGTAGCTGTTGGTAATATACTTAGGTAAGGAACTTCGAATTGTTTTTTATAGTATTTATTAATTGTTTTTTCAATTATATTAAATTGATCGTATCGTAAATTATCAATTACTACTAGAAGTGTTCCTTTAGATGTTTTAACCTCGGGAACAATAATTTTTTTAAACAATGTATTCGATAAAATTGGAGCTTCATCTGGATTAGTAATCCAATCTTGGTAATTTTTCTTAATAAATTTAAAGAATAAAGAATTTGCTTCTTGTTTCTGACTTTCAAGAATTTCAACCATTCCAGAATCGTTGATATTTTCTAGTTCTAATTCCCAATAAACTAGTTTTTTATAAATGGTAATCCATTCCTTATAAGAATTCACCATAGATAAATCCATAGCTATTTTTCTAAATTCTTGTTGGTAATTAGAAGTGGTTTTTTCTGAAACTAAACGCGAATGATCTAAATTCTTTTTAAGGCTTAGTAAAATTTGATTTGGGTTTACAGGTTTAATTAAGTAATCTGCTATTTTATTGCCAATAGCGTCTTCCATAATATATTCTTCTTCGCTTTTAGTAATCATTACAATTGGAAGATTTGCGCGTTTACTTTTAATTTGGGCTAAGGTTTCCAAACCGCTTAAACCTGGCATGTTTTCGTCTAAAAAAACAATATCGTAATTATTAGCTTCACATAAATCAATGGCATCGGCACCATTGTTGCATTTTGTAACAGCATATCCTTTTTTTTCTAAAAATAGAATGTGTGGTTTTAATAAATCAATTTCATCATCAACCCATAAAATACTTATTTCACTCATATTGTTTGTTATATTTGTAGTAATATTATTAAAATAATTGATTTGAACGAAAAAAACACGAACAAACTTAAAATATTAAACGATCCAATTTACGGTTTTATTACGATACCGAATGCTTTAATATACGATTTGATAGAACACCCTTATTTTCAGCGTTTAAGAAGGATTTCTCAAATGGGTTTATCTCATTTAGTATATCCAGGTGCGCATCATACTAGATTTCATCATGCCTTGGGTTGTATGCATTTAATGCAAAAAACGGTAAGTATTTTAAAATTTAAAGGTGTAGAAATTTCCGATGAAGAGGCAAATGCACTTTATATTGCAATTTTATTACACGATATTGGGCACGGACCATTTTCACATGCATTAGAACAAAGTATTGCTACTGGAATTCATCATGAAACAATTTCTTTAAAGTTTATGGAAGCTTTAAACGAAGAGTTTAGAGGTAAATTATCTTTAGCAATAACTATTTTTAGAGGAGATTATCATCGTAAATTCTTTTATCAATTAATTGCTAGTCAACTAGATATGGATAGGTTGGATTATTTAAAACGAGATAGTTTTTATACAGGGGTTTCTGAAGGAAATATAAATTCTGAACGTTTAATTACAATGTTAAATGTAAAAAAGGATGATTTGGTTGTTGAAGAAAATGGGATTTATTCAGTTGAAAAATTTATTGTTGCAAGACGCTTAATGTATTGGCAAGTATATTTACACAAAACTGGTTTAGGAGCAGAAAAATTATTAGAAAAAGTACTTTTAAGAGCTAAAGAATTAGTATTAAATGGTGTTAAATTACCTGCAAGTAAAGCCTTTAATTATTTTTTAACAAATCAGATAAACGAAGAGAATTTTAATTCAAAAACACTTAAAATATTTGCAAAATTAGACGACTATGATGTACTGGCTTCTATTAAGGAATGGATTTCTAATAAAGATTTAATTCTTTCAACATTATCTGAAAATTTAATAAATAGAAAATTGCCTAAAGTAGAATTGCACAATCAACCATTTTCAAAAGAAGAAGTTGAGAGCGTAAAAGAGCAAGTGAAAAAGACTTATAATTTAAATACTAATGAAGTAAATTATTTGGTTTATCAAGGTGAAATTAGTAATCAGGCTTATGATTCTACAAAAAGCACTATAAAATTAATGTATAAAAATGGTGCTGTTAAAGATATTATTGAAGCATCAGATCATTTAAATATTCAGGCTTTATCTAAACCTGTAAATAAGTATTACTTGTGTTATCCTAAGAAATAGGTATAGTGATTCTTTTTTTTTACTTTTGCAACAATGAAGTTTACAGCAAATCAAATAGCAGAAATTTTAGGAGGCGAGATTGATGGTAATGCAGACGTGGAAGTTTATAAACTTTCTAAAATTGAAGAAGGAGAAAAAGGTTCGTTAACTTTTTTATCCAATCCTAAATATACGCAATATATTTATTCAACAAAAGCGTCTATTGCTATTGTTGGAAAACATTTTATTCCTGAAAAAGAGTTTAATACAACGCTTATAAAAGTTGATGATGCATACCAATCTTTTGCATTATTATTAGAGTATTACAATCAATCAAAATCTCAAAAAACTGGGATTGAAGAACCTTCATTTATAGCAAAAAACTCTCAAGTTTTAGACGATATTTATGTAGGTGCATTTGCGTATATTGGCAATAATGTAAGTATTGGTAAAAATGCAAAAGTTTATCCTAACGTTTATATTGGTGATAATGTAAAAATAGGCGATAATGTTATTTTATTTTCAGGAGCTAAAATATATTCAGAAACTGAAATTGGCAATAATTGTATTATAAATTCTGGTGCAATTATTGGCGCAGACGGTTTTGGTTATGCACCAAGTAAAAATGGTGTTTACGATAAAATTCCACAAATAGGTAATGTTATAATAGAAGATTATGTAGATATTGGCGCGGCAACAACAATTGATAGAGCAACTTTAGGTTCAACCATTATTAGAGAAGGCGTAAAGTTAGACAATCAAATTCAAGTAGCTCATAATGTAGAAATTGGAAAAAATACTGTAATTGCGGCGCAAACAGGTATTGCAGGTTCTTCTAAAATTGGAGAAAATTGTATGATTGGTGGGCAAGTAGGTATTGCAGGACATTTAATTATTGGAAATAATGTAAGAATTCAGGCACAATCTGGTATTGGTAAAAATATTAAAGATGATGAAGTTATCCAAGGCACACCGGCATTTGGGTATTCAGACTTTAATAAATCGTATGTTTATTTTAAAAAATTGCCAAGTATTGTTGCAACAATAAATAGTTTAGAAAAAAAAGTAAAAGCTTTAAAAGAAAAATATGAGTACTAAACAAAAAACAATTAAAAATGAGGTAACACTTTCTGGAGTTGGTTTGCATACAGGCAATAAAGTTACTATGACTTTTAAGCCAGCACCAATTAATTACGGGTATGCTTTTGTTAGGATTGATTTGGAAGGAGAACCTGTAATTGAAGCAAGTGCAGAATATGTTGTAAATACACAACGTGGTACAAATTTAGAAAAGAGAGGTGTTTTTGTAAATACATCCGAACATGTATTAGCAGCAGTAGTTGCATTAGATATAGATAATATTTGTATTGAAATTAATAGTGCGGAACCACCAATAATGGATGGTTCTTCTAAACAGTTTATTGAAGCACTTGAAAAAGCTGGAATTAAAGAACAAGAAGCTGAAAGAGAAGAATATATCGTAAAAGAAGTAATTTCTTATCAAGATGAAGAAACTGGAAGTGAAATTATTTTAATGCCTTCAGATGAGTACCAAATTACAGCAATGGTAGATTTTGGAACAAAAGTTTTAGGTACGCAAAATGCCACTCTAAATTCATTAAGAGATTTTAAAGAGGAAATTTCAGATGCACGTACTTTTAGTTTTTTACATGAGCTTGAAACGCTGTTAGATAACGACTTAATTAAGGGCGGAGATTTAAACAATGCTATAGTTTATGTAGATAAAGAAATCTCTGAGGCAACTATGACTAAATTAAAGAAAGCCTTTAACAAAGACACGCTAACTGTAAAACCTAATGGAATATTAGATAATTTAACATTGCGTTGGGCCAATGAAGCTGCCAGACATAAATTACTAGATGTAATAGGAGATTTAGCATTGGTAGGTACAAGAATTAAAGGAAAAGTTATAGCCAATAAACCAGGGCATTTAATTAATACCATATTTGCTAAAAAACTTCAAAAAATAATTAAACAAGAAAAAAGAAATAAAGTTCCAACTTTTGATTTAAATCAGCCGCCACTAATGGATATTCATCAAATAATGAATATTTTACCACACAGGCCTCCGTTTTTATTAATAGATAGAATAATTGAACTTTCAGACAGACATGTTGTTGGTATGAAAAATGTTACAATGAATGAAGATTTTTTTATTGGACATTTTCCTGGAGCACCAGTAATGCCTGGAGTATTACAAGTTGAAGCAATGGCGCAATGTGGTGGTGTCTTAGTTTTAAGCACCGTACCAGACCCTGAAAATTATTTAACATATTTTATGAAAATGGATAATGTTAAATTTAAACAAAAAGTATTGCCAGGAGATACTTTAATATTTAAAGCTGAATTAATATCTCCAATTAGACGTGGAATTTGTCATATGCAATCTTACGGATATGCAAATGGAAAGTTAGTAGTAGAAGCAGAATTAATGGCACAAATTGCAAAAAAACCTAAAGAATAATGAATCAACCTTTAGCATATATACATCCAGGTGCCAAAATAGCTACCAACGTAGTAGTGGAACCTTTTACAACAATACATAATAATGTAATTATTGGTTCAGGAACTTGGATTGGTTCTAATGTTACCATAATGGAAGGTGCAAGAATTGGAAAAAATTGTAGAATTTTTCCAGGAGCAGTAATCTCTGCAATTCCACAAGATTTAAAATTTGACGGTGAAGATTCTCTTGCAATAATAGGTGATAATACAACTATTAGAGAATGTTGTACAATAAACAGAGGTACAAAAGCCTTAGGAAAAACGCAAATTGGAGACGATTGTTTAATTATGGCAACATCGCATATTGCGCATGATTGTGTTATTGGTAATAACTGTATTTTAGCCAATGGATCTGTAATTGCTGGTCATGTTACAATTGGTGATTTTGCAATATTAAGCGGATTGGTAGCAGTACATCAATTTATTCATATTGGTGAACATGCAATGGTTTCTGGAGGTTCTTTGGTTAGAAAAGATGTTCCTCCTTTTGCAAAAGCAGGTAAAGAACCACTTTCATATATAGGAATTAATTCCATTGGGTTAAGAAGACGAGGGTTTGAAACTGATAAGATTAGAGAAATACAAAATATTTATAGGCTTTTATATCAAAAAAATTACAATACTTCACAAGCGGTAGAAATAATTGAAGCAGAAATGGAAGCGACCAAAGAAAGAGATCAAATATTACTTTTTATAAAAAATTCGCAAAGAGGTATCATGAAAGGATATACAGGAAGTTAAGTACAAACTAAAACAGTGAATACTTCCAAATTTATAAAAGGCTTAAAATTAAAACTTAGAACTTAAAATAAACAAATGGCAACAACATCAGATATTAGAAACGGATTATGTATAAAATATAATAATGATATTTTTAAAATAGTTGAATTTTTACACGTAAAACCAGGTAAAGGTCCTGCTTTTGTTAGAACAAAACTAAAAAGTTTATCTACAGGAAAATTATTGGATAATACATTTCCTGCAGGAAGAAAAATAGAAGACATTAGAGTAGAAACTCGAAAATATCAATTTTTATATCCAGAAGGTGATTTATTTCATTTTATGAATACTGATGATTATAACCAAATTACCTTGGGTAAAGAAACACTTGATACACCAGAGCTTTTAAAAGAAGGTGAAGTAGTTACAGTTATTTTTAATACTGAAGATAGTATGCCTTTATCAGTAGAAATGCCCTCAAGTGTAATATTAGAAATAACACATACAGAACCTGGAGTAAAAGGAAATACTGCTACAAATGCAACAAAACCAGCCACTGTTGAAACAGGAGCTCAAATTAATGTACCTTTATTTATTAATGAAGGAGATAAAATTAAGATAGATACCTCTAAAAGCTCTTATTTAGAAAGAGTAAAAGAGTAACAATATGAAATTTCCCCATAAATATAGTTTGTTGGAAATTGCAAAATTATTAGAGGTTGAATTTATTGGACCAGATGATTTTCCAATTTATGGTTGTAACGAAATTCATGTTGTTGAAGATGGCGACATTGTTTTTGTTGATCATCCGAAATATTACGATAAGGCATTAAAATCTAAAGCCTCAGTTGTTCTAATTAATAAAAAAGTAGCCTGTCCAGAAGGAAAGGCATTATTAATATCAAAAGATCCTTTTACAGATTTTAATAAGCTTACAAAACACTTTAATGCTTTTAAACCAGCTTATAAATTATTAGCTGATTCAGCTTTCATAGGAAAAGGAACAATTATTCAGCCGAATGTTTTTATTGGTAATAATGTTACTGTTGGAAAAAACTGTATGATTCATCCAAATGTTACAATTTATGATAATTGTACAATTGGTGATAATGTAACAATTCATTCAGGTTCAATCTTAGGAGCAGATGCGTTTTATTATAAAAAGCGTGAGACAGGTTACGATAAATTAGTTTCAGGTGGAAGTATTATTATTAAAGATAATGTTGATATTGGTGCATTGTGCACAATAGATAGAGGTGTTTCAGGAAATACTACAATTGGTAAAGGAACAAAAATTGACAATCAAGTTCAAATTGGTCATGATACAATTATAGGTAAAGACTGTTTGATAGCTGCCCAAACGGGTATTGCAGGATGCGTTATTGTTGAAGATAATGTAACTCTATGGGGGCAAGTAGGTACCAATAGTGGTATAACTATTGGTAAGAATGCAGTTGTTTTAGGGCAAACAGGTGTAACGAAGTCCATAAAAGGGAACTTAACTTATTTTGGTACTCCAATTGAAGAATCAAGAAAAAAGTTAAAAGAAATGGTTGAAATTAAACAATTAATAAAAAATCAAAAAAAGTAAATTTTATTTCAACTTAAACTTAGAAAAAAATTACTTTTGTAATAGTCTTAATTATAAAATACATACAAATGAGCGTTTTAGTAAATAAAAATTCAAATATAATTGTACAGGGTTTTACAGGAGGTGAAGGAACATTTCACGCAACCCAAATGATTGAGTATGGAACTAATGTTGTTGGAGGTGTTACTCCTGGAAAAGGAGGACAATTTCATTTAGATAAACCTGTTTTTAATACAGTACAAGATGCTGTTGATAAAGTTGCAGCAGATACTTCAATTATATTTGTACCACCAGCTTTTGCAGCAGATGCTATTATGGAGGCTGCTTCGGCTGGAATTAAAGTAATTATTTGTATTACAGAAGGAATACCAGTTGCCGATATGGTTAAAGTAAAAGCATACATAGCAACTAAAGATTGTAGATTGGTTGGTCCTAATTGTCCAGGTGTAATTACACCAGAAGAAGCAAAGGTAGGTATTATGCCAGGTTTTATTTTTAGAAAAGGTACAGTTGGTATTGTTTCAAAATCGGGAACCTTAACTTATGAGGCTGCTGATCAGGTTGTAAAGCAAGGTTATGGAATTACAACAGCTATTGGTATTGGTGGAGATCCAATTATTGGAACAACTACTAAAGATGCTGTTGAATTACTTATGAATGACGAGGAAACAAAATGTATTGTTATGATTGGTGAGATTGGAGGTCAATTAGAGGCTGAAGCTGCACAATGGATTAAAGCTACAGGTAATAAAAAACCAGTTGTAGGTTTTATTGCTGGACAAACAGCACCAAAAGGAAGAACAATGGGACATGCTGGGGCAATTGTTGGAGGTAAAGATGATACTGCACAAGCTAAAATGGAGATTTTAAGAGAAAACGGTATTCACGTTGTGGATTCTCCTGCAAAAATTGGAGCTAAAGTAGCTGAAATATTAGGCTAACAACCTATTAAAAAATTATACTTATTATAAAAAATGTCATAATTACTTTTAAGTAATTATGACATTTTTTTATTTGTTACTTTTCTGTTTTACAGGTTTTTATACCGAAAACAGCGTATAATGGGCAAAAATTAAATAATACTGTTAATAATAATACAATCCCTACAGCCATTAAAACAATTGCAAGCATTCCAGTAATACTATTTGTGTAGTATAAGACTACTATTGCTATAGCAATTAAAATTCTGACTAACTTGTCTACATTTCCTACATTTTTTTTCATTTGTATATAAATTAAATTATAACATTAGTCTACTTAACTAATAGTACAATTTAAGATAAATTTATAAAATATTTAAATTAGACTAGTCTTTTTTCTGTTTGTTTAACTCATCTTGCAATCTTCGCATAACTTTTTGTTCACGTTCTAGTGCTTTTTTTCTGTGCTCTTCGTATTCTTCTTCAACTTCTTTTAAATTGCTCTTTGTTTGTTTTGTAATGCTAATACTTTGTTTAAACTTAGAGATAAAGAATAAAAGAAATAATATTAAACCTCCAATTATAGAAAGCATTATTGTTTTAAATAAACCTTTCTCAAAGTCAATATTTAAAAACGAAATTGTAGTTATTTGAGTTTTTAATGTAGTTATTTCATTTTTTGTAGTACTTAACGAAGTATTTAAAGTATCAATTGTTTGTTTTTGACTATTTATGGTTTCTATTGCGTTTAAAATTTCTTCTTTTGAAGCTAAAATAGAATCGTTAATATTTGATTTTAATTTTAATAGTGAATTTAGCTTTACAACTTTATAATCTTCCCATTTGTTAGAGTTTTTTATTAAGTTTTCAAATTGTTCATTTACAGAACCAGTCTCAGTATTTTGTTTAGATGTTTGGCTATATAAATTAGCAATAGTACATAGCAACATAACTGCTATTAATAATTGTTTTTTCATTTGATAATTAGTTTGATTTAATTTTTAGGGTTAAAACTAGTTGTTATTTATGTAATAAACTTCTAATTCGTTTAAATATTGTTTCTTTAATGTATCATTTATAAAAGAATATTCAAATGAATTTTTTGCTAATTGGTAAATTTGCTGTTTCGTTAAATTTAAAGCAGCCTGTATTTCAAAATAATTCTGATTTACGTTACCTCCAAAATAAGCAGGGTCATCAGAATTTATAGTAACTTTTAAGCCAAAATCTAGCATTTTTTTAAGCGGATGTTCTTTTAAATCTGTTACAACTTTTAATGCTTTATTTGAAAGCGGACAAACAGTTAACGCAATATCACGATTTAAAATTTCCTGTATTAAATTGTTGTCTTGCAAAGCGTTATTTCCGTGGTCTATACGTTTAATTTTTAAAAGATCTAATGCTTCCCAAACATAATCGGATGTTCCTTCTTCACCTGCATGCGCAACAGGAATATATCCTTCTTTTATAGATGCAGCATATACGTTTTTAAATTTTGAAGGTGGATTTCCTAATTCAGATGAATCTAGACCAACAGCTGTAATTTTATCTTTAAATGGAAGCGATTGTTGTAATGTGTCATAAGCAGATTCTTCAGATAAGTGACGTAAGTAACTCATTATTAATAAAGAGGTAACCCCTAAGTTTTCTTTAGCATCTTCGCAAGCTTTAGAGATACCCGTAATTATTGTTTCAAACAAAACACCTCTTTCGGTATGTGTTTGTGGGTCGAACATTATTTCTGCATGTCGCACATTTTGAGCGGCACAACTTTTTAAATAACTATAGGTTAAGTCGTAAAAGTCTTGGGATGTTATTAAAACTGCTGCGCTTTGATAGTAAATATTTAAAAAATCTTGTAAACAATTAAATTTGTAGGCTTTCTTAATATCTTCAATAGATTTATATGGAATTGTTATATTATTTCTTTTGGCAATTTTAAACATTAATTCAGGCTCAAAAGATCCTTCTATATGTAAATGTAATTCAGCCTTTGGTAAGTTTTTAATAAAATTTTTCACGTGTCTGTATTATTTTTTTTATAAGTGTATTATGCCTATTTTGTAGCTTTATTACTGTATTAGTTTATAAACTTTTAACAAGCTCTTTTTTTTTGGTAAAAATACTTATTTTAATTTCATTTTATTAAAACTTAGCTAACCTAAATTATTAGAAATAATAAACACTAGAAAAGGTTGCCTAAAATACTAAAATAGAGATTATTTTTTAAATACAGATTACCCTAGTTTACTTTTTAGACAACCTTAAAATAAGTTGTTAGTTATATGTTATGAAGCTTTTGAAATGTGTTTTTTTAAAGGGAATTTAAAAATTGCTTTACAAATAACATTATTTTTAGAGTTATTATTTAGACTTACAATAACTGATACATGTAATTCAAAATCGTTTAGTTGAGTAATTTTTGAGTTCAAAATTAATTCGTCTTCTAGATAAGCGTTTTTTAAAATTTGTAACTTAAGTAGTTGCGGAATAGGGTAAACAATATCAATATGTTCAGTAATCTTTTCTTTTACAAACGTTTCCATTTTTGAATATAAAACAGCAGGTAAAAGTGCATTACTTGTATTAATATCGTTTAAAGTTATGGTAAATATATTTGAATGGTTTGTGGTAGTATTTTCAGGAGTTTTCATAAATTTTATAATTTAATGTTTCATTTATAAGGTATTGTTACTAATCTTACTCTCGATTTGCTAGTTATCTTTTTTAGAAATACACAAATGTTAGAATAGACTTGTTGGTAGTGTTTAATTTGTATCATAATAATTGTTTTAAAAGTTAATTTACATATAAAAAAAGGTGCTTTTTGTAAAAAGCACCTTTTAAATTTTTAATATTATAATTTATATTTAAGTTTTAATAAACGTGCTTTTGGGTATGTAAATAGGTTGAAATTTACTAATGCGGTTAGCATGTAAGCTACAACTCAATTTGGCAGCTGAGAAGTTTTCCGTAATCACGGAATATAAAAATTGATATGTTTTAGCGTAAAGTTTCATTATCTTATCTCAAAAATATGAAATTATTTTGTTTATAGAAGAATTTTATTATTAAATTAAAGTTAAATGGTGCTTTTCATGTAAATTTGCAGTTATAAATAAACACAATTATTATGGCAAGTATAAAAAATTTAAAAAAAGACATTAATTATGTTTTAGGAGACATTATTGAAGAGTGTTACACTTGGGAAATTTTAAATCCAAATGCAGATAAAAAAGCAACAGAAGCAATTATTGATGAAGCAATTGAGTCTTTTGATAATTTAATAGAAAAAGTGAATGCTAAAAACGTTGAGAGTTCTAAAGCACACTTTAAAGCAATAAATAATGAGTTAGAAGAAACAGCTCATAAATTATTAGATAAGATTAACAATTTATAGATTATATTTTAACAAGAATTTACCTGATTAAGATTTTTAAAATTGGTTTATTTTTACTAAATTAGTACAATAATTAATACTATTAATACGTTCTTAATTTTACCAACTAAAAAATTTTTAATTTATGGCAAGAGCAATGTTTGAGTACACAAAAACGGTACTCGAAAAAGTTAGCTTTAATTTAGAATTATTTAAAAAGGAATTAGAAAAAGCAGTTAAAAGACTGTTGCCTTATGAGGTTAATGAGTTGTACTTTTGGTTACAAGAGTTTACTCAAAATAAACCAGATCTTAATAAGTGCCTTCTTCTAGTCGAAACTAACAAAAGGAGTCTTTAGACTCCTTTTTTTTGTGCTATGGGGCTAATAATTTTAACATCGTTAAAAGCTATAACTCCTCTAATTAATCCATCTATAAGGTTTTTTAGCGCTTCAATTAAATGTATTTTTAAATGAGATTTGTGATAAATAATACTTACCTCACGCGCTGGAGCCGGATGCTTAAATTCTTTTAAAAACTGCTTATCTTCTTTGTTTAAATCTAAAGTTTGTAGGTAGGGTAATAGTGTCATTCCTAATCCTTCTTTAGAAAGTTTTATTAGAGTATTAAAACTACCACTATGCAATTGAAAATGTTGATCTTTGTTTGTATAAGTACTGCATAAATTTATAACACTTTCTTTAAAGCAATGCCCATCTTCTAGTAATAGAATATCATCAATATTTAAATTTTCAACATCTAAAGTTACAGATGAATTTAAGCGATGTTCGGTTGGAACAAAACCAACAAAAGGCTCGTAAAACAACACGCGTTCTTTAAGATTTTCATTTTCAAGTGGTGTTGCTGCAATAGCAACATCTATATGTCCGTCACTTAATTTTTTAACAATTTCTTCTGTAGTTAACTCTTCAATTTTTAAATTTATTTTTGGGTATTTTTTTATAAATGATTTTAAAAATATTGGCAGTAGTGTTGGCATTATAGTAGGTATAATTCCCAATTTAAAATCACCTCCAATATATCCTTTTTGCTGATCAACAATATCGTTTATTCTATTGCTTTCATCAACTATTATTTTTGCCTGTTCAACAATTTTTTTTCCAATTTCAGTTAACTGAATAGGTTTTTTCTTTCTATTAAATATTTTTGTTTCTAGCGCTTCTTCAAGTTTTTGAATTTGCATACTTAATGTTGGCTGAGTTACAAAGCAATGTTCAGAAGCTAGGGTAAAACTTTTGTGTTCTGCTAATGCTAATACGTATTTTAATTGGGTGATTGTCATTGATATAAATTTTTACGATAAAGATATTAAAACTATTGATAATAATTATACTAAATCGCTCTTTTTTTTGAATAATTTTGAAGTGTAAAAAATAAATAATAATAATTTTTAAAAATAATAAAATGAATACAACTACAATAGGATTAGACAAACAAGAAACTGAAAATTTAACAGTAAGCTTAAACGATTTATTAGCTAATTTTCAAATATATTACCAAAGTTTAAGAGGGTTACATTGGAATATTAAAGGAAAATCTTTTTTTGAATTACACGTGAAATTTGAAGAGTTTTACACAGATTCTCAAGAGAAAATAGATTTAATAGCAGAAAGAATCCTAACTTTAGGAGGTACTCCATTACATACGTTTAACGATTATGTAAGTTTAGCCAAAGTTCCTGTAGGGAAAAACATAACCAACGATGTTGAATCTGTGCAATTAGTTGTTAATTCTTTGTCTGAATTGTTAAAAATTGAACGTGCAATTTTAAATGAATCTGATAAAGCAAATGATGAAGGAACCAATTCTATGATGAGTGATTTTATTGCTGAGCAAGAAAAAACTATTTGGATGTTAAATGCTTGGTTGAATTAGAAAGTAAAACTTGAACTTCACGTAGATAAAAAAGCCGTTTTCATAAGTTGAAAACGGCTTTTTTTAGTACATATCCCAAAATTTTCGTTGTTTATTTAGTGCCTCTTCCTGACGTTTGTATTCTTCAACAGGGACAACTTTTAATAGAGACGGATCTTGTTCTATTTCAATCTCAATTCTTTTTACAATTTCTTCAACGGTTTCATTTTCGTAATCAATTTCCATAGGTGGTTTAATTACCATAGATTGTAAAATATTTCGTTTTTTAATCAACAGTCCTTTTTTGTCAAAAGAGCGTCTAAAACCATCGATAACAATAGGAATTACAAGAGGTTTATAGGTTTTAATAATATGTGCAGTTCCTCTTCTAATTGGTTTAAAAGGTTTGGTAGTTCCTTGTGGAAATGTAATTACCCAACCATCATCTAAGGCTTTTTTAATATTACTTATATCAGACATTTTTACTTGTCTATTAACATTTTTCCCTGCACTTCTCCAAGTTCTATCAATTGAAATGGAACCAGCATAGGCAAAAACCTTAGGTAAAAAACCAGATTTCATAGTTTCGGAAGCAGCAATATAGTAGATATTTAGTTTTGGTTGCCAAATATATCCAATGTTTTTAATAGTATCGTCTCTACCTTTTAAAGAAGCGTTAAATACATGAAACATTGCGGCTACATCTGCAAAATAGGTTTGGTGGTTTGAAACAAATAACACATTTGTTTCAGGAAGTTCTCTTATAATATCAGATCCTTCAATTTGAAGATTATTAAATCTTCGGTATCTCCCGTGAGAAACAATCCCGAAAAAGCGAATCAGCCATTTTTTTAAAAATAAAATATGACCGAAAGGATTCCTTTTAAAAATAGGCATTTAGTTGGTTTTGGTTCTTACAAATTTAGTAAAAAAAATATTATATAATTCTTATTAATTCTTTGATTTCACTTAGCATCATAGCCGTTGCACCCCAAACATTATAATTGTTTAGTTTAAAGCAAGGTACGTTAATGTTTTTTGCATAAGAGGTAGATAATATTGTAGAACTAATTACAGAATCGCATAATAAATCTGAAAGTTCAACTTCTATTAAAGCTTCAACTTCATAATTTTTAGTGAATTTAGGTGTATAATCTATATAACCTAAATAAGGTGTTACAATAAAATTACTTGGCGGAATATAAACATCTGTCATTTCTTTAAAAATTGAAATATCTTTTTCAATAATTCCAACTTCTTCTTTAGCTTCTCTTAAAGCAGTACTTTTTAAGGAAACATCTTTAGAATCCAGTTTGCCTCCAGGAAAACTAATTTGTGAAGAATGAACACCTTTATAACTCGCCCTAAGTGTTAATAGAAAGTTTAATTTTCCATTAGTGTTAGGATAAAAGATAACTAAGACTGCCGCTTTTTTAGGGTTTTGTGCGTGTATTTTTTGTTCAGAAAATTGTTTTCTAATTTCAGGAGCTAATTTAAAATGCGCCTCCAAACCACCAATTTTTGTTTCTGATAGTAGTTGAATGTGCTCTTTAAAAATTGAAAACTCCATATTATTCGTTTGTGTAAAATGTTGGTAAAGACAGTTTAAACCTAACAGATATTAATCTAATAGCAATAATTAAAAGTGTTGTAGAAACATAAATTATGGAATTGTTTACATTAAATTCATGTAAAATTAAAAATACTATTGACCCTAATACACAGGCTGTTGCATAAATTTCTTTTCTAAAAATCACAGGAATTTCGTTGCATAGAATATCTCTAATTACACCACCAAATGATGCTGACATTGTGGCTATTGAGATTATAATAATTGGATGAAAGTTTGCGTTTAAACCAATTTCTGTTCCCATAATGGTATATACACCCAATCCAATACTATCAAATAAAAACAATGATTTATTTAAATATTTTAATTTCTTTCTGAAAATGATTGCAAAAAAATAAGATGCAATAATAAAATAAATAACATCGGTGTTTTTCATCCAAAAAACGGGTTGTGCTCCAATTAAAACATCTCTTAATGTTCCTCCACCAACAGAGGTTGCAAAGGCAATAATAAATACGCCAAACGGATCCATTTTTTTTCGCATTGCTACAAGCGATCCTGAAATTGCAAAAGCAATTATTCCTAATATATCTAAAAAGTAAAAAAGCGTCATTACATTTGTTGTGTAAAATAATTATAATCTTTAATAATAATATCAATAAAATCAGTAGCACTTAATTCTGAATTAATGCCTGTAATTTCAATAATTTTTAATTTTAGCTTTAAAAGCATTTTGTGGTTCCTATTTTTTATAGCTTTTAAATATAGCTCTTTAATTGTTTGTATGTCTTTATCGCTTAACATGGTAACTTGCGGAAAAGTAGGGACATATTCATCTGGAATGTCAACAGCTAAAGTACTATTTATAGAAACTATTTTTTTTTCAGAAATAACAGTTGTTCCTGCAGCAATATCACCAAGTCGTTGTCCTTTCCCGTTTAGTAAAATTGTTAACAAAGCAATAGATCCTGAAGCTAGTGTTATATCTACTAATCGTAACATCCATCTAATTAAAAAGCTTCCAAAGGTTGGTTTGGAACCGTCAATTTTTGTAACTCTAATTTTACAAAAGAATTTTCCAGGAGTTTGACCATTATTTAGAGTTTCAAAAAATAAACTATAAAAAAAGACAGGTAAACTTATTAAAAGGTACAAAACGTATAAATTTTCAGAATCTAAATATCCTAGAGCATTTAAAATAAAGAAAATGAAAGCATAATAGGCTCCAATAATTAACATATCAATTAAAAAAGCTCCAATTCTTGTACTTAAAGGCGCAACATTTTGCTGAATAGTTATATTTTGTGCTGTTTCTATTTTAAAATTGTCCATTTTTAATGTTTAAACTCTTTGGTTGATACAATTGTATTTTTTACATTCGTTAACTTAAAAATTCAATAAAATTAATTGCTATATTGAAGCAGCAAAAGTATAAAAAATGCGTGAAGCATCATTTGTAAAAAGAAATAAAAATAAATGGCTCTTATTTGAAGATGTTCTGGATAATAAAGAACAAATTTCTCCAGATAAGTTATCCGATTTATACATAGAAATTACTGATGATTTAAGCTATGCAAAAACTTTTTATGCACAAAGCAATACAGTTGTATACTTAAATTCGATTGCTTCAAAAGCGCATCAAAAAATTTATAAAACCAAAAAAGAGAATAAAAATAGGCTTGTAAAATTCTTCAAAACAGAGTTTCCTCTCGAGTTTGTAAACTATCATAAACAATTATTAATTGCATTTATAACGTTTTTATTTTTCGCCATAGTTGGAGCGTATTCTGCAGCTAATGATGGCGATTTTGTACGCCTAATTTTAGGTGATAATTATGTAAATATGACATTAGAAAATATTGCCTCTGGAGATCCAATGGCAGTATATAAAAAAATGGGTGAAGGAAATATGTTTATTATGATTACTCTAAATAATATTAAAGTTGCAATGACAGCTTTTGTGTTTGGAATGTTATTTTCTGTTGGAACCTTATATATTATGATGCAAAACGGAATTATGTTAGGCTCTTTTTTATACTTTTTTTACGATAAAGATCTACTTTGGGAATCATCAAGAACTATATGGATTCACGGAACTATAGAAATTTCTGTAATTATAATTGCGGGTTGCGCAGGCTTGGTTTTAGGAAACGGTTTACTATTTCCAAAAACATATTCCAGATTAACTTCTTTTAAACATAGTTTTAAAGCTGGATTAAAGATTATGGTGAGTACAATTCCGTTTTTTATTGTAGCCGGATTTTTAGAAGGTTTTGTAACACGCCAAACACAAATGCCAGATTGGCTAGCCATATTTATTATTCTAACTTCTTTTATAATAGTAGTTTACTATTATATAATTTATCCAATAAAATTAACGAATCAACAAAAATTAAATGGAAACAACTAACTTTATAGAGTTTAAAAAGGAGCGCGATTTAGGCGCAATTATTACCGATACGTTTAAATTTATTAGAGAAAATTGGAAAGAATATTTTTTAACAGTTTTAAAAATTGTTGGGCCAATTTTGTTGGTTGGATTGGTAGTTTTAGTATTGTATATGTTTACAATGTCTGATATTTTTAGTGAAATAGATAAGGTAGATTCCAATCCAATAGGTTTTTTATCAAATATATTTTCTTGGGTATTTGTACTTATGTTTGTGTATGTTTTAATGTACACATTATTGTCTATGTCTTCATTGTATTTTATAAAATCGTATATAGAACATAATGGAAAACCAATTTTTTCTGAAGTAAAAGAAAATGTGCTAAAAAATATTTGGAAGTTTTTAGGATTGGGTTTTCTAGTTACATTAACAACACTGTTTGGAATGATATTTTGTTATTTACCAGGTATTTATTTGCTAACTGTTTTATCTTTAGCTACTTCAATTATGGTTTTTGAAGAAAAAAGTATTGGAGATACTTTTTCGCATTCGTTTACATTAATAAAAGGTGAGTGGTGGAACACATTTGGAGTTTTAATTGTAGTTTGGATATTGTTAATGATGTTAAGTCAGGCGTTTTCAATTCCAGCAATTATTTATCAGTTTATTAAAATGGGTACAGTTATGGGTGGAGATGATCCAACAAAAGTATTCTCAATTTTTAAAGACCCAATTTATTTGGCACTAAATATTGGTTCTTATATTTTTCAATTTATTTTATATTCAATTCCTTTAATCTCTACAGTTTTTATTTATTTCGATTTAAATGAACAAAAAAACTTAACAGGTACTTTTGAAAAAATTGATAGTTTAGGAACAATTAATACAGAAGAATAATTAATGCGAATAGTACTATTTTTTATACTTTGTTTAAGCTTTTCGGTGGGTGTTTTAGCTCAAACGGATTCGCTTACTGTAAAAATGGATAAAAGTAGTATTGTTCAAAAAAAGTTTGATGCTAAGACTCTGGAGAAGTACAAATCAGACAAAGATTTTAATTATGCTGAAAATATAACAGTAAAAGATCCAACTTTAATTGAGCGCTTATTTAATTGGTTAAGCAGGCAGTTATTACGCTTTTTAGAATGGATTTTTGGAGTTAAATACGCCAAAGGTATATTAGGAAATATATTAATGGCTATACCTTATATAATTGTAGGAATTTTATTATTACTTTTAATTAGGTTTTTCTTAAAAGTAAACTCTAATTCAATCGTTTCTAATGCTTCAAACAAACCAGTTGTTTCTATTACAGAAGATGAAGCTTTAATAAAACACAAAGATCTTATAAAGTTAATTGAACAAGCAATTGATCAAAAAAACTACAGATTGGCAATTCGATTTTATTATTTAAATATAATTAAACAATTAGAAGTTAATGAGTTTATAACTTGGGAGCAGCAAAAAACAAACGAAGATTATATTCAAGAAATTTCTAAAGAAAACATAAAATCTTCTTTTAAAGATTTAACCAGATTGTACGATTTTGTTTGGTATGGTAATTTTGAAATTGATGAAACTAAATTTGTAAAAGTTGCAGCAAATTTTGAAGCAACTACTAATTTAATAAATAAGAAATAAGTTGGATAAAAAAACTAAAATATATGCTGTGTTATTTGTGCTTCTTATTTTCGGATATATTTATCTGGAGAGTACAAAAAAACAACCTATAAATTGGTTTCCTAGTTATACTGCAAAACACAAAATTCCTTTAGGAACATATGTTTTAAATAAAGAGCTTAAAAATATATTTCCTTCAAATAAAATAGAAACTGTTGCAATTCCTCCATATGTTTATTTGCAAGATTCCACCCGAATTGGTACCTATTTTTTTGTAGATGATGCATTAAATTTTGGCGATGCCGAATTTTTACGTTTAATGAAATTTGTTGCGCGAGGTAATGATGTGTTTATTTCTACTCACGGAATGAACATAGATACCTTAAATTTTGAAACCGAACGTTTAGTTAGTAAAAATCTTGATGAAAAGGTGTTTTTTAAGCAATTAAACAAAGTATTTAAAGGAAGAGAATATACGTATGATCGTCCGTTAATAAACCAAGTTTTTACCAAAATAGATACCGCAAATACTACAGTTTTAGGTATAACTGGATATGTAAATGAAAATGAAGAACGTACAGAAGAAGGTATTAATTTTGTAAAACATTCCTACGGAAAAGGAAATTTTTACTTGCATACATTTCCTGAAGTGTTTACAAATTATACAATCTTAAACGAAACCAATCATCAACATACCGCCAATATTTTGTCGTATTTAAGAGACGATATTCCAATTTTATGGGATGCTTATTATAAAACAGGAAAGAGCAAAATTACTTCGCCTTTACAGTATTTATTAGGTTCTAAACATCTAAAATGGGCATATTATATAGCTTTAATTGGTATTTTGTTCTTTGTTATTTTTGAAGGGAAAAGAAAACAGCGAAGCATTCCAATTATAACACCCTTAAAAAATCAAACAGTAGCGTTTACACGTACCATTGCAAATATGTATTTTGAAAAACAAGAACATAAAAATATTGCAGAACATAAAATAAGTTATTTGTTAGAGTTTATTAGAGTCAAATTACACATTTCAACAACTACAATAGATACAGTTTTTTATGAGAATGTAGCAATGCGAAGTGGTAATTCTTTAGAAGATGTTGAGAAATTATTCAAAATTTGTGATGCAATTCATCAAAAAAATGAAATAACAAGCGAGGAACTTATTAAGTTAAATTCATTAATAGAAAAATTTAAAAAAACAATTCAATATGGAAAATAACGATTTGAATTTTGAAAATAGAATAGATTTAGAAAAGTTAAAAAATGCGGTAACTCAAATTAAGGCTGAATTAGGTAAAATTATTGTAGGCCAAGAGAACTTTATAGATTTATTAATAGTTGCATTGTTAGCAGATGGTCATGTTCTTATTGAAGGTGTTCCAGGTGTTGCAAAAACAATAACCGCCAAATTGTTAGCAAAAACTATTGATACAGGTTTTAGTAGGTTACAGTTTACGCCAGATTTAATGCCAAGTGATGTATTAGGTACTTCAGTTTTAAATATGAAATCTTCAGAGTTTGAATTTAGAGAAGGTCCAATTTTTTCAAATCTGGTTTTGATAGATGAAATTAACAGAGCACCAGCAAAAACGCAAGCTGCTTTGTTTGAAGTGATGGAAGAACGTCAGATTTCTATAGATGGGCACACTTATAAAATGAAACCACCATTTATGGTACTGGCAACTCAAAATCCGATAGAACAGGAGGGAACCTACGCATTACCAGAAGCGCAGTTAGACCGATTTTTATTTAAAATAGATGTTGGTTATCCTAATTTAGATGAAGAAATTCTAATTATTAAAACACATCAAGATAGAAAAGGAATTTTGCCGCAAACGTTAATTACTTCATTGCTTTCTGAAGCTGATTTATTAGATTATAAAAGCAAGGTTTTTGAAGTTTTGGTTGAAGAAAAAATTATAAGATATATTGCTCAAATAATTACAAAAACTCGAAACCATCCGCATTTGTATTTAGGAGGTTCACCAAGAGCAAGTATAGCAATTTTGAATGCATCAAAAGCATTTGCAGCAATAAACGGAAGAGATTTTGTAATTCCAGAAGATATTAAAAAAGTGCTGTATCCAGTATTGCGCCATAGGTTAATTTTAACTCCAGAGCGTGAAATGGAAGGTATGACAACCGATAAGGTTATTGAAATGATTGTACAATCTGTTGAAGTACCTAGATAGTTATAAAATTGAAAAGTTGAAAGAATGGATTGTGGCTGAGCAGAGTCGAAACATTTTCTTTTTAATTAGTAAATACTATAAAAAATTAATAATAAAAGAGTAAAACTGTCATTTCTGCGTAGGCAGGAATCTATTTTCACAACGTATGGATTCTTGTTTTCACAGGAATGACAAAAGACAAAAATATAGAGATTGCCCCAGCAAATGAAATATTTGCTTTTGATGATGAATTTAAAAAAACTAAAAATTGAAAACCATTAGAAATATATACATTCACCAACGCTTTTTTGTTTATTTAAGCATAATTTCTGGGTTATTTTTGGTTTCTTACTGGGTTCCATTATTGTATAGTGTAACTTGGATTTTTGTTACTATTATTTTAGTATTCTTTTTTAGTGATATTTACATGCTATTTTCGGCTAAAAAAGGAATAAATGCACGTAGAATTTTAACTGAAAAGTTTTCAAATTCTGATGAAAATCCAGTTTCTATAACTGTTAAAAATAACTATAAATTTAATATAGAAGCAAAGATAATTGATGAACTTCCAAATCAATTTCAAAAAAGAGATTTTGAACATATTGTAAATTTAAAAGCTATAGAAAATTATAATTTTGAATATGAAGTAACACCTGTTGAAAGAGGTGAATATCATTTTGGAAACTTAAATATTTATGTTTCTTCACCTTTAAAAATTGTAGCAAGACGATTCCAGTTTCAAGAAAATGAAATGGTTGCAGTGTATCCTTCGTATATTCAAATGAAAAAATACGAGTTTTTGGCAATGAGCAATCGTTTAACAGAATTCGGATTAAAAAAAATACGTAGAATAGGGCATACATTAGAGTTTGAACAAATAAAAAATTACATTGCTGGAGACGATGTTAGAACCATAAATTGGAAAGCAACAGCAAAGCGCTCACAATTAATGGTGAACCAATATCAAGATGAAAAATCGCAACCTATTTATTCTATTATTGATTTAGGCAGAGTTATGAAAATGCCTTTTGAAGAGTTAAAATTATTGGATTATGCTATAAATTCTGCCTTGGCTTTTTCTAATATTGCACTTCGAAAAAATGATAAAGCAGGTTTAATAACTTTTGCTAAAAAAGTTGACACTATTGTTGCTGCAAGTAATAAAAAAACGCATTTAAATATTATAAATGAAGCATTATATAATGTTACAACAAAGTTTACAGATGCCGATTTCGGGTATTTATATGCTGTAATTAAACGAAAAATAACACAGCGTAGTTTACTAATTTTATATACAAATTTTGAACATATTTCATCTTTAAAACGTCAGTTGCCATTTTTAAAAGCCATATCTAAACACCATTTATTAGTTGTAGTATTTTTTGAGAATACAGAGCTAGATACTTTAATTCAAGAAAATGCCGAAGACATTCAAACTATTTATCATAAAACCATTGCAGAAAAATTTGCTTATGAAAAGAGGTTGATAGTAAAAGAATTAGAGCGCAACGGAATCTATGGAATTCTTACAAAACCTAAGAATTTAACCATTAATGTTATTAATAAATACTTGGAGTTTAAAGCAAAAGGTTTTATTTAAGATAAAAATTTAAAAAACATACATAAATAATTGAGTGCATCTTTTTTAAAATAAAATTCTATATTGTTTTTGTTAACAAAATAGTTTTTATAGTTGATGAATGACATAGTTTTTTATCAATAAATTAATACCTAGAATTAGCAAGAGGTTTTATTTAATATGAAAGTTTGCTGCCATTGCGGCTCCAATAATTCCTGCTTCATTTTCAGCTTCTGCAGCAACAATTGGTGTGTCTATATTAATATGATTAACAAATTTCCCTAGTTTTTTACTTGCACCACCACCAATAATAAATAAATCTGGAGATAATATTAAATTAATATGTTTAAAATACTTATTTAATCTTTTCCCCCATTCTTTTCGGGTTAGATTTTCATTTTTTCTTACTGAATCTGCAGCATATTTTTCAAAAATTTCTCCATTTTTATAAAGTACATGACCTAATTCTGTATTTGGTACTAATTTTCCATCTAAAAAAACGCCAGAACCTATTCCAGTACCCAAAGTTATCATAATTACAGTACCTTTTTTACCTTTACCAGCGCCAAAACTTATTTCGGCAAGTCCTGCTGCATCTGCATCATTTACAATAGCATATTCATTTCCAGTTTTTTCAGCAAAAAGCTGATCAACCTGAACATCTTTCCAAGTTTCATGCAAATTTCCTCCAGATTGACATTTTCCATGTTGTAATGGAGTAGGAAAACCACAACCAACCATGCTTGTCCAATTAAAATGATGAATCATTTTCTGAATGGTATTGGCGACTTTTTCTGGTGTTGCAGGTTTAGGAGTTGTAATTCTATGTCTTTCTGTTATTAAATTTCCAGTATCGGTATCAACTATTGCTCCTTTTATTCCTGATCCACCAATATCAATGCCGAGTATTTTCATAATTTAAAATTAAGTTAATTTGCTAAAGCAATAGTATAAAAAATATATCAATTAAAAAATGATACTTATAATTTTTAAATTTTTTGTTTTTTATTTTGGTTAAAATAAATACAATGCTTTCGTTTACAATAACTTGATAATTATTTAAACTTCCTTTTTTCAAATTCTTAAATTAAACTAAATAATTATTTATAATTATTTACATATTTTTACACGTAATTTAATATTATCGTGGTAAATTCAAATTTTAATAAAGATACTGTAATACTAGATCGCTTATCTAAAGGCGATGCTACAGCATTGAATTTACTTTATGAAACGTATTGGGAACAACTTTTTATTTCAGCATATAATTTATTAAAAAATAAAGAAGCTTGTGAAGATATTTTACAAGAATTATTTATTAGTTTATGGAATAAGCGAGAAAGACTACAAATCAATATTTCTATAAAAAGTTATTTATACGCAAGTGTTACTTATAAAGTTTATGATTATTTAAGAAAAAATTCCAAAGTAATTCAACTAGAATTATTGGAAGATTTTGATAATAGAATTCACTTCTCTGATCCCGAATCTAAAATGATTCACAAAGAGTTAGTAAATCATATAAATGAGGTTATACAAACCTTGCCCGAAAAATGCAGAAAGGTTTTTATAATGAGCAGAGAAGAACAGCTTAGTCACAAAGAGATTGCAGAAAAGCTTAAAATTTCTTCTAAAACTGTTGAAGCTCATATTACAAAAGCACTTAAAGCAATTAAACTTTCATTAGGTTCATTTGCTACTATAGAACTTGTTTATTATATAGTTTACAACATTACTTAGTAACCGCTTTTGAAACATTAATTATTTAATGTTTTACTTAAAAAAATCATTATTTAAAAAAAAAATCAAAATCCTGTTAGGGATAAAATTGTTTTTAACGACATATATTATAAATACAATGAAAAGAGAAATGAATTCTAAACAAAAAACATATCTTCTTCATCTCATAGATAAATTTCAAAATGGAATTGCCTCTGACGAAGAGATATCATTTTTAACAAATTTTTATTTGAGTCATCAAAATTTAAAAGAATGGCCAATTGAAATAAAAAATAAAGAAATCATTAAAGAAAAAATATTTAAAAATATTAAATCAGTTACTTCTAACAAAAGTGACAAAAAATCCAAAATAAGATTTTTAGGAGTTAAAAATCTATTAAAATATGCAGCAGTTTTAATTGGTGTTTTGTTTGTTACAATTTACTTTTTAGATGACAAACTGTTTCTAAAAAATGAAATTGCAACTATTAAAATTATTGAACCAGGTGAAGATAAAGCCATTTTAACTTTAGAAGATGGTACCAACGTTGCTTTAGAAAAAGGAAAGAGTTATACTACCGAAAATATAAAAAGTAATGGAGAGGAATTGGTTTATGATTCAGGAAACAAAGAAAATAGTGAAGATAAAGTCACCAGTGAAGTACCAAATAAACCTGTAGTTTATAATTATTTAACGATTCCTAGAGGAGGACAATTTTATTTAGTTTTAACAGATGGTACCAAAGTTTGGTTAAATTCAGAAACTAAGATAAAATATCCAGTTTCATTTACTGCTGGAATTTCACGCGAGGTAGAATTGATTTATGGAGAGGCTTATTTTGATGTTTCACCTAGTACACTTCATAATGGCGATTTATTTGTTGTAAAATCTAAGATGCAGCAAATAGAAGTGATAGGGACAGAGTTTAATGTTAAAGCTTATAAAGATGAAGTAATTTCTTATACCACTTTAGTAGAAGGAAAAGTAGCTTTACAAACCGACAATTCAAAAGAGTTTTTGGTTCCAAATCAACAAGCCAAAGTAGATGTTAATACTAAAGAAATAATAGCTGTTTTAAATGTAGATATTGATGATGAAATTTCTTGGAAAGAGGGTGTTTTTAGTTTTAAGCACAAAACTCTTAAAGAAATTATGAAAGTTTTAGAAAGATGGTATGATGTAGAAATTAGTTTTTCTAGTAAGAACATTGAAGATGTGAAATTTGTTGGTGTACTAAGTAAAAAGCAACATTTAGAAGATATTTTAACAATTATTAAAAATACCAATATTATAAATGATTATGAAATAAATAATAAAATGATAATGCTTAAATAAAAAAAGAGAGTAAAGCATAGACCGACCAAAGTACCGTGCTCTCTCTCTTTATGAATTAATTAATTAAAAAAAATGTTTAACTAACTAACATGCAAATTTATGAAAATTAAATTAACTAATCGGTTTTTCTATTTTAGAAAAATCCTCTTAATGAACCTTATGAGAACTTTTATCTTACTATTTTGTTCTACGGTTTTTAGCTTTACATCTGGAAATCTTTTATCGCAAAATGCAAAAATCACTATCGATAGTGATAAAACTATTTCAGTAGATGAAGTTTTTGAAATTATTAAATCTCAAACAGACTACACTTTTCTTTATCAAGAAAATTTATTTGAAAATTTACCAAAAGTAAAAGTTGAAAGAGGTGTAATTAAAACAAATACTCTTTTAAAAATGAGTTTACCAGCTGGTGTTTTTGATTTTGAGTTTACTTCAAGTAACAGCATTATTATAAAACAAATTATAGCTATAGATGAAGCTACTACTATTGGAGAGCAACAAACAATAACTGGTGTGGTTACCGATGGAAATAATATTCCATTATTTGGAGTTACTGTTTTAGTAAATCAAAATGAACGTGGTACATCTACAGATATGGATGGTAAATATAGTATTGAAGCAAAAGAAGGAGATGTTTTAAGTTTCAGTTATGTAGGTTTTACAAACCAAGAATTTACTTTAACTGCTAGCCAAACAACAATAAATGTTGTTTTAAAAGAAAGTGCAGCAGCGTTAGAAGAAGTTGTATTAATTGGATATGGTAGCCAAAAAAGAAAAGACATTACAGGGTCGGTAACAAAAGTTGATCTTAAAGAACTAAAGAAACTAAACTCATCAAGTATTGACAATGCATTGGTGGGAAGAGCTTCTGGTGTTTATGTTGTTACTTCATCTGGAGCTCCAGGATCATCAGCATCTATCAGGGTTAGAGGTATAACTTCAATTTTTGGTAATAATGAACCACTTTACGTAATAGATGGTGTTCCAATTGAAATAGGTCAAGGGTTAGGAAATTCTTATTATTCACAAAACTCATCAAGTACACTTTCTCCATTATCATCAATAAATCCACAAGATATTGAAAGTATTGATATTTTAAAAGATGCTTCAGCAACAGCTATTTATGGATCTAGAGGTGCAAATGGGGTTGTTATTATAACTACTAAAAAAGGAAGTTATTCATCTGTTCCAAGTATTAGTTTAAGTACCAGAGGGAGTGTTTCTAGATTTACTAAGGAATATTCAATGTTGAATGCAGACCAATTTCATAATATAGTTAAAACTGCTTATGAAAATGCAGGAAGTGATTTGCCTGAAGATGATCAACTATATCCTTATGGTAGTGATGTTAATACCAATTGGCAAGATGAAACTGCACAAGATGCCTTTGATACTAATTATTATTTAAATGCTAATGGAGGTTCTATAAATGGAGGTTCTCTTTATTCTTTATCTGCAAGTATAAATGATCAAAAAGGAGCTATCTATAGTACTAGTTTCAAAAGAAATAATGTTAGAACAAAACTTGAAACTAAACTGTCGGAAAATTTTAGAGTAGGAACAAACTTTAATTATAGTGATACTAATAATAAAGGTAGTAACACTACATTTTATTACCAAACTATAAAATATAGACCAGATGTTCCGATTTATGATGAAGAAGGAAATTTTGGTGCAGATACTGGAGGAGTTCAATCGAATCCTTATGCCAGAGTTCGTTACCCTTCTTATGTAGATAGTAAAAACTTGATGATTTCATTATTTGGAGAATATAAATTAATGCAAGGATTAATGTTTAAGTCTACTTATTCTTATTCCACAGCAACTAACAAAAGTTTTAGATACACCCCAAGTCATGATGTTTTTGAATTGCGTAACAACCGTAAAGGAACTTTAAACCAATCAGATTCTCAGTTTTCATCTAGAATTTTAGACAATACTTTAACATATAATAAAAGCTTTGATAAACACGATTTTAATTCTGTTTTAGGAGTTTCTTATACACAAAACAAAAGTGAATTTTCTTCAATAAAAGCTACAGATTTTCCTGATGATAACGTAATGGTTACACCAGGAGCAGCTTCAAATTTAAGTTTATCTAGCGGTGGAACAATTAGCGGTTTATCTTCCTATTTTTTAAGAGCTAATTATAATTTTGATGATAGATACTATGTAACCTTTACTGGTAGAGCAGATAATTCTACCAAATTTGGACCTAATAACAGAAGAGGGTATTTTCCTTCTGGAGCTTTAGCTTGGAGAATTTCTAGAGAAAACTTTTTAAAAGATATTGAATTTATTAACGATATTAAATTGCGTACATCTTATGGTAAAACAGGTTCTGCTAACTTTTCAGATTTCCAATACGCAACATTCTTTAGCTCTGGTAGTTTTTATAATAACAATAATGGAGTAGTTTCTAATACCATTCCAAATCCAGATATTAAATGGGAAACTACCAATCAGTTAGATATAGCTGTTGATTATTCATTATTAGATAGAAGAATTAATGGTTCTTTAGGTTATTTTCATAAAAAAACCACAGATCAAATTTTATATAGAGATGTAATTCTTGAAACAGGAGGAAGAAGTCAGTACTCAAATATTGGAGATTTTCAAAATAAAGGATTTGAATTTCAAGTAGGTGTTGAGATTTTTTCAAATGAAAAATTTCAATGGACAACAGAATTAAATTTAACTACTATAAAAAGTAAGGTTTTAAAACTAAATGGTGGTTATTATAATAATTTAATTGAAGGAGAATCAATGAGTTATTTCTCTGGATATAAAGTTGCAGGTATTTTTCAAACTCAAGCAGAAATTGATGCGTTAAATGCCGCTTCACCTGAAGGAGTTTACCAATCATCTAATACAGCTCCTGGAGATTTTATGTTTGTAGATGTAAATGATGATGGATTTATTGGTGATGATGATAATGACATAATTGGAAATGCTGAGCCAGACTTTTTTGGTGGTTGGAACAATATTTTCAGATTTGGAAACTTTGAAGTATCTACCTTGTTTAACTTTAGTGTTGGTAACTACTTGTATAATAATAACAAAAAGGATTTACTAATTTTTAATAATTATTCTAGTAATTATTCAACAGGAATTTTAAATGCTTGGACGTCAGAAAATACAAATACTAATATTCCACGTTTAGTTGCAAGTGATCCAAATAATAACAGAAGAGACTCAGATTTCTTTATAGAAGATGCTTCATTTTTTAAATTAAAAAATATAAATATAGCTTATAAGTTCAATCCAAAATTACTAGAAAAGTTATTTATTCAACGAGCTAGTGTTTCATTATCAGCTAGTAATGTGTTTGTAATAACAAAATATACTGGTTTAGATCCAGAAGTTAATTATGGCGGAGCTAGTAATTTTAATCAAGGTTACGATAGTGCTTCATACCCACCAGTTAGTACAATCTCATTAGGGTTAAACTTAAATTTATAAAATTATGATACAAATTAAATATATTAAACATATACTAATATTTATAGGAGTTTTAATGTTCACATCTTGTAATTTAACAGATGTGACAGATATAGATCCTGTTTATCAAATATCTGAAGATAAAGTAATAACAAATATAGATCAAGCTCAAACAGCTTTATATGGAACTTATGGAGCATTAATTAAAAGCGCTTCATATATAACTTATACACCAGCAATAACTTCAATGATGGGATTGACTATGAAACCTGGAGTTTGGGGTGGAGGAACTGAAAATTCGTTTTTTACAAATGATGTATTATCAGATAATTATTACCTTGAATTGATTTATACAGACATGTATTTCCTTATCAATAATGCAAACCATGTAATTACTAAAACTGAAATACTAGAAACAGAAGATTCAAGAAAAAATGAAATTGTTGCAGAAGCCAAGTTTTTAAGAGCATTATCTAACTTTTACTTATTAAGATTATGGGGAGAGTTTTTTGATGAAAGTTCTTCAAATGGAATAGTGCTAAAAGAAGAACCAATTGTAAGTGCTAATCCACAAGCAAGAGCTTCAGTTTTAGAAACATACAATTTAATTTTAGAAGATCTGGAATATGCGATTGAATATGCACCAAGCTTTTCCGACACATTTTATGCCTCAAGTTTAGCAGCTAAAGCCTTAAAAAGTAAAGTGCTTTTATATAAAAAAGACTATAGCAATGCGGCACAAATAGCTTTAGAAGTAATTAACTCTAGCGATAGAGAGTTAGAAGATACTTTTTCAGATGTTTTCACCAAAAAAATTATAGGAACAAAAGAAGCTATTTTTCAAACTCCTTTTGATAATTCAAATGACAGAAATAATAAAGCTTTTATGTATAGAGCTTATTTTGGAATTTCTGATTACTATATAAGTCAGATGGAGAATGATGCAAGGTATGAAGCTGCAATTGCTTATACTTCTAGTGGAAGTGCAAGAAATAATAAATTTAATAATTCAGTTTATAGTGGCGTTCCATTAACTGCTGATACTGAATATTTTATTCGTTTAGGTGAATTATATCTTATTTATGCTGAAGCAGTTTTAAGAGGAGATAATGATATTGATGAGGCTTTAGCAGCTTTAAACAATATTAGAGAAAGAAGTGAAAATACTTTAATCTCATCTACTAATAAAGATGAAATATTAGAAGCAATAAGAGTTGAAAAAGTACTTGAACTTGGTGCTGAAAGTGGAGAAGAATGGTATGATTTAGTACGTTACCATAAAGAAGGTGATATAGATATTAATACATACAAAGAAATCTCTTCTGATACTAAATTAATTCTTCCATTACCAATACAAACAGTACAATTATCAGAAGGTTTAATTAATCAGAATCCAGGTTACTAATGAAAAATATATTTTATATAGTTTTAACAGCAATCTTACTTTCTTGTGCTCAAGAAAAAAAAGAACTACCTAAAAATATCGACTTTAAAGAAGGTACTTTTAAAGAGTTATTAGCTGCAGCTGCAAAAGAAGATAAACTAATTTTTATAGATTGTTATACTTCTTGGTGTGCACCTTGTAAATGGATGGATAAGAATGTTTTTGTTGATGAAAAAGTCTACTCTTTCTACAATTCAACTTTTATTAATTATAAAATTGATATGGAAAAAGGAGAAGGTCCAGAATTGGCAAAGAAATACCAAGTAAGTTCATATCCTACATATCTTTTTATAAATTCTAAAGGAGACTTAGTACATAAATCAACTTCAAGAATGAGTGTTGAAGAGTTTATAACTGTAGGTGAAAATGCTATAGATCCAAGTAAAGCTTTTGGGATTTTATCAGAAAAATACGAACAAAACAAAATGACGAATGATGAGATGCTTAATTATGTAATTTCTCTGCAAAAAATGAGAATTAATAAAGCTGAAGAAGTTTTGGAACAACTTATGTTAAAAGTAGATGATGCTTGGTTATTATCTTTATCAGGGTGGAAACTAATAGAGAGTTTTGTTTTTGATGAAAATTCTAAATTATTTAATGTGTTAAACTCTAATAAAGAGCACTTTATTTCAATAACAAATAAAGAAACTGTTTATAAAGTTTATCAAAGAATTTTACAAAGAAAGATGTATGTTTCAACAAATGAACAAAATGAAACTTTATTTTTTGAACAGTTAGACTCTTTAAAAAAGTTAACGGATAATGCAAGGGATATAGCCATACTTCATTGTAATTATTATGCTAAAGTAAACGATGCTGATAAATTTATAGAAACTTCCAATTATTATGTGGATAACTATTTAAAAGATGATTCAGAAACAATTGCATTTATTGCCAGAAGTGTTTCTAGAAAATCTTTTCAAGACAGTCCTAAAATACTGCTTCAAGCAGCTAAATTAATAACAAAGGCCTATGAAATAAATCCAAACGATTATGGTACCGTTAGTACTTTTGCTCAAATACAAGGTATTGTAGGAAATAGTGAAGAGGCTATTAAAGCAGGAGAATTAGCAGTAAAAATGGCAGATACTATTAGTAGTAAAGTAAAAAAAAGAGCTTTACAAAACTTAAAGGAATTAAAAGAAAAACATTAATGTTTTATATTTGAGTTAATTAACCGCTTTATTTAATTTGTTTAAATGGGCGGTTTCTTTTTATAAAATTATAATTCAAATTTAAATCTAACAACAAAGAATGCACATGAAAAAAATTATCTACGGACTATTAATTTTTAGTATTATATCGTGTAAAAAAGAAGTTACAAAAGATTATGTCCTTTTTTCAGGAACTATTAAAAATAATATAGAGGAGAACTTTATAATTATGAGTAGTAATTCATCTTTTAGAGATACTATAAAAGTTTCAACAAATGGAACTTTTAAAGATACTTTAAGAATTGATAATGGAACACATTTAGTATCATATGGGAAATTATTTACACGAATTTATTTTGAACAAGGAACTTCTTTTGAAGTATATTTTGATGCAAATAACTTTAGAGAGAGTTTAACATTTTTAGGTGAAAACCCTCATGAAAATAATTACTTATTACAAAAGCAAGAAAAACAAAGCGAGCTAATTGATAAAAGAAATGATTTTTATGCGTTAAATGAAGATGAATTTAAAACAAAATCAAAAATTATTAAAGAAGCACTTTTAAGAAATATAAATGAAAACACAACAGTTTCTGAAGCATTTAAAGAACTAGAGAAAAGTAATATCAACTATGAATATTTAAATAGACTTAGTTCATATCAGAAGTCACATGCATACACAATTAAAAATCCAAATTTTAAAGTATCTAGTGAGTTTTTAAAAGAGTTAAAAGAAATTAATTATTTTAATGGGGAAGATTTTCTGTTTTCTAATAACTATAAAAGGTTAGTAGAAAATTATGTTGAGTTAAAAACAAAAGCGCTAATTGAAAATAATACTGAAGCTGAAGATATTGTTAAACTAAAAGTAATTGCTGAAATTCCTAACGAGGTTATTAAAAATAATCTTTTATACAAAGAAGCTAAATACGGAATTACTTACACCAACAATTTAGAAG
>Ga0193951_1000076_pt1 | contig 40139 bp, 28 predicted proteins | sample BB_2_MG_FD_140370 | JGI IMG/M metagenome (GOLD analysis project Ga0193951, IMG submission 140370) | Microbial mat bacterial communities from the Broadkill River, Lewes, Delaware, United States - BB_2_MG | ecosystem: Environmental > Aquatic > Freshwater > River > Microbial mats | place: USA...
AAAGAAAAAACAACGATCAAAATCACCATCCCAAGCAATGCCCATATCAGCACTGTGCTCTATTACCGCTTTTTGAGTAACTGATCTATTTTCTACGAGTAAAGGGTTTGGAATGCCGTTAGGGAAGTGACCATCGGGCTGATGATTCACTTTAATGAATTCAATAGGAACGTTTAATTGTTTGAGAGCAAGCTCAAGTGCATCTATTGTTGGGCCTGCCGTGCCATTTCCGGCATTAACCACTAATTTTAACGGCTTACCTGACTTTGAATATAATAAAGCAATATTTTTAGCATTAATATAAGTTAACAAATGTTCAGTATAGGTCTGAGTAATATCATAAGTTACATATCTTCCCTTTCGAGCAACATCAGTAAACTCATTTTTCTCAGCCAATGCCTTAATATCAAAAAGGCCAGTATCACCACTAATAGCTTTAGAGTTTTCTCGTACTAGCTTCATACCATTGTAGTCAATCGGATTATGGCTGGCAGTAACAGCAATCCCCCCTTCAACCCCGAGGTAACTCGTCGCAAAATAGATATGCTCAGTACCAGATAAACCTAAATCAACAACATCACTACCTTGGTCCATCAAACCGTTAGCAAGTGCTAACTTCAATGGTTCACTCGTTAAACGTATATCAGCACCTATAACCACTTTATTTGCTCTAGTAAATTGAGCAAAAGCACGTCCAATTCGATAGGCAATTTCTGTATTTAATTCTTCACCAATTTTGCCACGAATATCATAAGCTTTAAAACACGTAAGGTTGGTCACTATTTTATGCGTCCATATTTGTCTTCAAAACGAACAATATCATCCTCTCCTAAATAGCTTCCCGATTGTACCTCTATCATTTCTAAAGGAAGTAATCCTGGATTTTCTAGCGCATGAACAGCGCCAATAGGAATATAAGTAGATTGGTTTTCTTTTAAAATAATAATTTCATCATTAAGTGTCACTTTAGCTATGCCTGAGACAATAATCCAGTGCTCAGCCCTATGCTGATGAACTTGTAGAGATAATTTAGCGCCAGAGTTTACCGTAATACGCTTTACTTGAAAGCGTCCACCTTGATCAACCAAGTCATATTTCCCCCAAGGTCGATACACTGCTCGGTGCAACTTGGTTTCCGAACGTTGTCGCGCTTTTAACTCACTTACAATACTTGCGACATTTTGTACTTTATTTTTATCCGCAACCAGAACAGCGTCAGGCGTATCAATAACAACTAAATTATCTACACCTAACGTAGCAATAAGTTTATTTTGGCTATGTAAATAACTATTGTGAGTGTCGTGAGCAATAACATCTCCTTTTAAAACATTACCTTGTATATCTTGCTCGCCTATTTCCCAAAGCGCAGAATATGAACCTATGTCACTCCAACCAGCATCTAAAGGCACCACGACAGCATCGTCAGTTTTTTCCATAACCGCATAATCAATTGACACATTGGCACATTGTAAAAAAGCTTCTCGATCGGGACGAATAAAGTCTAAATCTGTTGTAACATTAGCCATTGCTTGCTGACAAGCTGCTAAGATATCCGGTCTACACTTTGCTAACTCTTCTAAATAGCGACTTGCTTTAAACAAAAACATACCGCTATTCCACAAATATTCACCTGACTCTACATAACTTTGTGCTTTCTCAATAGTTGGTTTTTCAATAAATTGAGCGACTTGATAAGTAGCTGTATCTTTTTTAGTGCCTTGCTTGATATAGCCATAGCCTGTTTCAACATGTGTTGGCACAATACCGAAAGTAACTAGCGCTCCTTGCTCTGCGGCTATACACGCAATATCAATGGCTTGATGGAATTTTTTTATGTCGTTAATTACATGATCTGCAGCTAAAACAAGTAAGAGTGCATCATCACCTTTTGCCAACGTATTTAAAGCCGCAATAGCAACAGCAGGTGCTGTATTCCTTCCTTGTGGCTCAAGCAAAATACTCGCCCCAGAACAATTCACTTGCTTAATTTGCTCTGCCACTAGAAAGCGATGATCTTCGTTGCAAATAAAAAGCGGCGCTTGGTGCTGCGTTGGTAAACGCGCCAAAGTGTCTTGCAACATACTCTTATCATTAATTAGCGCTAAAAACTGTTTAGGAAATTGCGCACGTGAAAGAGGCCATAAGCGAGTCCCACTACCACCACACATAATGATCGGTGATAAAATTGCATTTTTTTGTTTCATCGTGACTCTATAAATACAAAAATTTATGCTACATGATAAAACATTAAGCTGATTTATTTAAATTAAATAAAAGTACTCCCTACATAATATAATGATTAAAGTGTATATTTATTAAATTGGCTTAAGTAATTATTTTTACCTTACGACAGTGATTACAATGAAATATAAAGGGGATGTTAAATGTTTAATTACGAAAAAGCTTTTTCCAGAAACATTGGCTGGGTGACAGAAGAAGAACAACTAACACTTAGAGGTAAAAAAGTCGCCATAGCGGGAGCAGGAGGCGTTGGTGGGGTACACCTTTTAACCCTAGCACGTTTAGGTGTCGGAAATTTTTACATATCAGATTTTGATGATTTTGAAGTACATAACTTTAATCGCCAATCTGGAGCTTTCATGTCTACTCTCGGACAGCAAAAAGTTGATGTAATGGAGCATATGGCTAAAGACATCAATCCAGAAGCAAATATAAAGTCTTTTCCTGAAGGTATCTTTGCACATAATGTAGATGAATTTCTTGAAGGGGTGGATTTATATGTTGATGCTTTAGACTTTTTTGCTCTTCAAGCAAGAAAAATAGTTTTCAAAAAATGTTATGAAAAAAATATTCCCGTAATAACAGCTGCACCATTAGGTATGGGCTGTGCTTTTCTCTGTTTTATGCCTGGAAAAATGAATTACGAAGAATATTTTCGCTTTGAAGACAAAAAAACTGAGGATGATCAACTCATACAATTTTTAATTGGTTTATCGCCAGCCATGCTACAGCGTTCATACCTAGTCGATAAAAGTGCGGTTAATTTTAAAGAGAAGCGAGGCCCTTCAACCTCTATGGCAGTTAACCTTTGTGCTGGAATAGCCGAAACATACGCTCTTAAAATATTATTAGATCGCGGGGAAATAATTTCGGCACCTTACGGACTTCATTTCGATGCTTATCGTAATAAATACAAAAAAACGTGGAGACCATTTGGTAATGCTGGATTAATGCCAAGAATAATGTTTAATATTGCTAAAAGAATAGTTGCCAAATAGCCTTTTACGATAGAAAACAAATCAAAAAAAAGCTATATTCTGTTTAATTATAAATTGATTGCCATCATTGAAGGAAGATAATGAAAGTTACAGTTTTTGGAATTGGATATGTAGGGTTGGTTCAAGCAGCTGTTTTAGCTTCAGTGGGTCATGATGTTATTTGTGTTGATATAGATCAAACGAAAGTAGATAACCTTAAAAAAGGCATAATTCCAATTTATGAGCCTGGTTTAACTCCACTGGTACAAGAAACACATAAAAATGGTCAACTAAATTTTACCACTGACGCTAAATTAGGTGTGGAACACGGTGAAATTCAATTTATTGCGGTAGGAACACCTCCTGACGAAGATGGTTCTGCTGATTTAAAATATGTTCTTGCTGTTGCTGAAACAATTGCTACTCATATGACAAGCCCAAGAATAATTGTCGATAAATCAACAGTACCTGTTGGCACAGCTGATAAAGTAAAAGCTAAAGTCGTTTCAGTGTTAAATCAACGAAAAATAAACATTGAATTTAATGTCGTGTCAAACCCTGAATTTTTAAAAGAGGGGGCTGCCGTTAGTGATTGCATGAAACCAGATAGAATTGTAATTGGCACTGAATCAGAAACAGCTAAAGCTGCAATGCGCGAGCTTTATGCACCATTTAACCGTAATCATGATCGCATGATATATATGGATGTACGCTCTGCAGAATTAACTAAATATGCTGCCAACTGTATGTTAGCAACTAAAATTTCATTTATGAATGAAATGTCTAACTTAGCAGAATTACTAGGCGCTGATATAGAAGCAGTTCGACATGGTATTGGATCCGATTCACGCATTGGTTATCAGTTTATTTACCCTGGTTGTGGTTATGGTGGTTCATGTTTTCCTAAAGATGTACAAGCATTAGTAAGAACAGCTCATGGCATTGAATATAAACCCGCTTTATTAGAAGCTGTTGAAAGTGTTAACTACGCTCAAAAACAAAAACTATTTAACAACCTAAATACCTACTTCAATGGCGATTTAAAAAATAAAACAGTTGCCGTTTGGGGTCTGTCATTCAAACCACAAACAGATGATATGCGAGAAGCATCATCAATGGTGCTAATGGAATCGTTATGGGCCGCTGGAGCCAAAGTACAAGCTTACGATCCGGAAGCCATGGAAGAATGCCAACGTATCTATGGTGTGCGTGATAATTTATCATTGGTTGGAACCAAAGAATCCGCATTAACTGGCGCGGATGCTCTAGTAGTTTGTACTGAATGGAGTCAATTTAGAGCGCCTGATTTTGATTTAATTGAAAAATCATTATCACATAAAGTTATTGTAGATGGTCGTAATTTATACGACCCGGTACTATTGAAAGAACGTGGTTTCTCATACTATGGTATAGGTCGTGGTGACAGTATCAAAAAAATGTAAGTTGTCATTCCTTCTGACATGGGCAATAAATTCTAACCTACATAGGTAAAACCAAGGTAGGTTAGAATTTATTCTGACAACATGGGTAATGAAGTATGCCCTCAAGATAAATAATATTTAGGAAACAATGTGAAATTTTTAGTTACGGGTGCAGCTGGCTTTATTGGTTTTCATGTAGTGCAACGCTTATGTAAACAGGGACATGAAGTTATTGGTATTGATAACCTTAATGATTATTACGATGTTAACTTAAAATTAGCACGTTTAAATGAATTAAAGGCATATAAATCATTTAAATTTATCAAGTTAGATCTTGCTAACCGAGAAGGTATAGCTCAGTTATTTGCAATAGAAAAATTTAACCGTGTTATACATTTAGCCGCACAAGCAGGTGTTCGTTACTCTATTGATAATCCAATGGCTTATGCTGATTCTAACTTGATTGGCCATTTAACTATTTTAGAAGGGTGTCGTCATAATAATGTTGAACACCTTATTTATGCATCATCTAGTTCAGTTTATGGCTTAAACAATAAAACACCATTTGCCACGTCTGATAGTGTTGATCATCCTATTTCATTATACGCTGCTACTAAAAAATCAAACGAATTAATGTCTCATACTTATTCTCATTTATATAACATTCCAACAACCGGCTTAAGGTTTTTCACTGTTTATGGACCTTGGGGTCGTCCAGATATGGCTTTATATAAGTTTACTAAAGCTATAATCAACGGTGATCCAATTGACGTATACAACCAAGGTGATATGCGAAGAGACTTCACTTATATCGACGATATTGTTGAAGGCATTATAAAAATTCAAGACATTATTCCTGAAAAAAACAAAGATTGGCAGGTAGAATCTGGCTCTACAGCTGAGAGTTCAGCACCGTATAAAATCTTTAATATAGGTAATGGTAACCCTGTAAAATTATTAGACTTCATTGACTCATTAGAAAGTTCGCTCGGTATAAAGGCAACGAAGAATTTCATGCCTATGCAAGCAGGGGATGTATACCAAACTTATGCTGATATTGAAGAACTGTTTATAGCTACCGATTATAAACCTTTAGTCGCAGTTAGTGATGGTGTTAAAGAGTTTGTAAATTGGTATAAAGGTTTTTATCAATAGTATGAACTATTCATTAGAGTGCTTTATCACCCAAAAATAATAGTGGTGTGTTCCGAATAAACACAAGATAAGAAACGTGTCAGATTTTTTTACACTATTATTTATGATAAATAGTCACAGTTTATCATCACTACACTTTAACCTTTAACATCAACAGCTTAAAAAAAATAAAAAAGTTGGCACCTTGCTTGCTTATACAGAGTAGAGAATAAAATCTATTACATTGCTTTTAAAAATACTAATGCAGTGTTATTACAATTATTATGTTTAAAGGATAAATCATGAAATTAAAAACTCTATATACAGCATCTGCATTATTATTAGTATCTGGTGCTGCAAGTGCAGACCCAATTAGTATTTCTACTCCGTTTGGAGCAACATCTTTCTTTAATGCTTTAGGTGCGACTAACTTACCAGTAACATCTACATATGTTAATGATGGCACTATTTCTATGGGTTCAGAAGCTAGTGACCTTGTTGGTGCTTCTCTTGCTTTTACTGATATGGGCGTTGGTACTATTGGTCAATTATCACCTTTATTAGGTACAGGCACTACCGCTAGCTACGGTAACGATTGGGTATTAGACTTTACTTATACACTAACTGGTGTTGCAGAATTCATAGATGGTGGTGCTGTTGGTGGCCTTATTACTGATAATACTTTAGATGTAGATGGAAATGGTGTTATCGATTTTGTAGATGCTATTTCTCCTACATATACTGGCGGTACTTTTGAATTTTTCTACAGAAATGTAACTACAGCAAACACAACTAAAGTATTAGAGCTAGACTTAAATAACTTTGATGTGAACGGACCTAATGTTGTATTTAACAGTGTTGTAAATTATGACTGGTATACAGCTGGTAGTGATGCACTAGTAGAGAACTTGTTCATTGATGATTCTGGTTATACATTCTATGAGTTAGCAACTGCTGGTGGCACTATAACTGAAGCTCAAGATATATCTTTCCGTACTGATTTTAACATAGACCCTAATCTATTACCTACTTGTGACGATGCAACTTGTGACACAATATCTCGTACTACAGATATTAATCTTTCAGGTGTATTTGCAGTTCCAGAGCCAACATCAATTGCAATTTTAGGCTTAGGTTTATTAGGTTTAGGTTTAAGAAGAAAAACTAAAGCATAATGACATAACCTTATCTAGTATAGATACCAAAAAAAGTGACCTTTAGGTCACTTTTTTTATGCCTTTAACTTTATCATATGCTAACGTAGCACAAATACTTTGAAGGAACTCCAATGATGAAACGTCTCCACATTCTAATAATTGTTATAACATTTACTTTTCTTAGTGGCTGCGAAAACAATAATACTCCAGAACAAGTTTTACTAATCGCTAAGCAAGCCATTGAGGATAATAAAAGTAGCGAATTAAATAATGCTATTATTTCACTTAAAAACTCTATTCAACAACATCAAAATAATCCCGAGTTAAGAGCTTCTCTTGGAAAAATATATTTAATGTTAGGTGATTTAGGATCAGCAGCAAAAGAATTAAATAAAGCCGAAAGCCTTGGTGCCCCAGCGGAAAAATGGTTGCTGTCTTTAATGCAAGTAGACTATCTTCAAAATGAGCATGATAGCGTTTCACGTTTATGGAAAAAATATAACAAAGACCTAAACCCCAAAAGTCGCTATAACGCTAACCTTTTCTATGCCTTATCAATATTATCTCAAAAAGAAAGAGCTGAAGGCTTAATAGAATTAGAAAAACTTACCACTGATACAAACAATAATAATCCCAATCAAATATTAGCATTAAACTTATTAAAATTAATGTCGCCAAATATAAAAACTAATGATATTGCTAAGAGTATTGCAGAACTAAAAATATTTGCTAATGAAAATAAAAAAAATTGGTTAGCCTGGTTACTACTATCAAAAGCTCAATTTTCATTTAAAGATTTCGAAGAGGCCGCTGCAAGCTATCAGCACTTAGCTAAATTATTGCCAAAATATAGCGTTGCCAAAATTTATGAAGCAGAAAGCAATATTGAAGCTAGAAATAATGAAGCAGCAAAGGGGGTATTACAAGAGCTCCTAAAACAATACCCTACACAACCTTATATTAACTTTCTATCCGCTAAAAATAGCATAATGATGAAAGATTATACCAATACTAAAGTAGCGATAGAAAAAACCCTTGCATCTAATTACTCAAACGATACCATAAAGCTTATCGCTGGTATTACCTATTACCAATTAGCAGAATACGAAAATGCTCACTCTTATTTAACCTCTATCGCGAAAAACCTTCCTTCCGATCACCCGGCAAGAAAAATTTTAATAGCCACTCAAATTAGACTAGGCTATATCGATAATGCTTACACAGAACTAAGCGATGGAACAATTGATAATGATGAAACAGTATTAGTAGCTGCTGTAGCACATTCTTTACTAGCAACAAATAAACCCCAACAAGCATCGCAACTATTAAATCAAGTAAATATATCACAAGCCCCTACGCCAGCACTGGCTTTAGAAATAGGTAAATTGAAGTATAGGGTTAATGATCAGGAATCACTTGTTGGTTTAGAAGAAATAATTAAAAATATTACAAATGATATCGCTATATCAGCTACGGATGTCCAGCAAGCCAGAACAATGGAATTAGCTTCTCTAGTTCAAAAAAATCAGCTAGATAGAGCAAAGGAAATGACTCAAGATTGGATAGCACAAGAACCTAACAACATAGGGAATTACCTTCTATTAGTCGAAATAACAAAGAGAATGAAAAATACAAGTGAAATAGCTGGCTTGTATCAACAAATGCTAAAAATTGACCCTAACTTCATTACAGCAAAACTATATTTTGCTGCAAAAAGTTTAAGTGAAAATAAAAATACACAAGCAATAAAGGCCTATAATGACATCCTCAATACAGAGCCAAAAAACGTCAAAGCAATAATTGGAAAGTATCATGCCTTAGTGGGACTGAAAAAAGATATAGAAGCTAATACCTTTATACAAGAATCGTTAAGTAAAGAAGAAGACCCTACACTTAGCTTAGCTTTAGCAAAAAGTTACTATCAAATGGGAAATATAGATCAAGCATTAAACGTGCTATCTAATAGAACTTACCTATCCAACAGGAACAACATTGAAAAATACAATATTCTTGCTCTTTCTTACTTGAAACAAGAAAACAAACCTAAAGCCATTGCAGCTTATAATTCAATTTTAGAAATAGCCCCTAACAATATCCTCGCTTTTACTAAAAAAATATTAACGATGGAAAGTATCGGGCTATATAAAGAAATATTGATTGATATTGAAAATTTTAAAAGTAATCTACCGACTGAGGATCCCCGTATTAATTTGATGCATGCAGAGTATTTAGTTAATGCAGGTAAAGCCAAGGAAAGTATGGATATTTTAAATAGTTATAAACAAACGAATATTGCTGAAAGCCCAATATACAAAGGTATTTTGGGCAAAACTTTATTTTTGTTAGAAGACTATACTACAGCAAAGCCACTACTTGAAAAAGAATACAAACGGCTAAATAGCTCACGCACAGCAACAATGTTATATAACACGTACATGCTTACTAATGAGCCTGAGCGAGCAATTACACTTGTTCAAAATCATTTACATAAAGACCCTGATAATTTGTTATTTCTTAACCTCTATGCAGAATATTTATTTAAAACCGATAGAAATAAGTCTATCAACGAATATATCAAGTTACTTGCTCTTGATAAGACAAATGGTATTGCTTTAAATAATTTAGCTTGGATTTATTATGAGAAACAAGAGTACAACAAGGCTAAATCTTATATTGATAAAGCGCTAGAATATTATCCAAATAATAAGAGCATACTAGACACTGCAGCTAAAATTTCAGCCGCAACCAACTAAGAAATAACGAGATAAGAAGATCACACTCCCCTATAATTTCTGGTAATATCATTTAAAGTTATAGGGGATATAATGCAATTTTTACTAATACAAAAAGCACTATACAGTTATCATCATGCCATTGTAATAATAAGTGCAAGTGTTGATACTATTAATCTACAGTAGGAGGTTTTTTCTTATCGTGTATTTCTCCATATATGCTTTAACCATCTGTTTAACAGCATATTTTTCATAAACTAATGTATATGCTTCATTCGCTTTTAATCGTCGCTTTTCACTGCTATTTTTTACTTCATTTAACTTATTTGTCAAAGCCTCGCAATTGCTAGGCTCTACAAACCAAGCTTGTTCTTCTGTAATAAATTGAGAGATACCGCCAACGTTTGTGCATATAACAGGAGTTTTATTGGCCATAGCCTCTAAAATAGTCATAGGCATAGCTTCATACAGCGACGACAACACAAATATGTCAGACTCATCAAGAATGGTTGTTATATCATCTCTAAAGCCCAATAAATGTATATGGTTTTGCATATTTAATGATTCTATTTGTAATTGTAATTCCGTAAACAAAGGGCCATCACCAACAATGTTTAAAGTACATTGTTCAAAGCTCGGAATAGATTTAACAGATTGAGCAAAGGCGTCAATTAAAAGCTTCTGATTTTTAACTTTATCTAAACGCCCTATCGTTACAAATGTTTTTGGATCATCAATACTACATTTCTTTTCTTGCGGAACTACCACACCATTAAATAATAATGTTAGTTTAGATGGTTTAACCTTAATATCATTTAAGATCCATTGAAACAAATCATATGAAACAACAACATACTCAGTAATAAATCGAGCAATAAACTTTCTAAATGTATTATGAAGTTTATTCTTACCTAGTGGGTCATCACCACCTCTTCCGTGGTCACTATGAACACGTACAGGAACACCTGCAACTGCCGCTACAAAATGGTACTCTATTGTGCCAAAATTATAAGTATTGATTGCTCGAGGCTTTAGCTTTTTCAATAACGAAAATAATTTAATATGTGTTCTGATATCATTGCCAGACTTTTTATCCAGTACGAATACTTTGATTTTTTTATCAACTTGATCCAACATACTTACATCATCTGTTAATGACACAAGTACATGTTCAACATCATACTCTTCAGAGTTATTTATTAAATTAGCGATTACTTTTTCAAGACCTCCACAGCCAAAACTGTAAACGAGATGCACAACTTTATTTGTCATTTTCAAATATCAGCCCTTTACTTTCCATTGAACTAACAACACAATAAAAAGATAAGATTCATAAGTGTCGTTATATTATCGTAATAGGTATCTAAATTGAATTTAAAAAAAGCACAATTTGAGTTAGATAACATTCATATTACTATCCTACCGCTTATTCCCGAAAAAATTGAGCAACTTAAAAAGAGCTGGCTTCGATTAGAAAGTATTGCTTCACCTTCATTTTTTTTAACATGGCGCTGGATAGGCTCTTGGTTAGAACAAATAAAAAACACATCAAAGTTGATATTAGTAGAAGCTACACAAAATGATCGAACAGTTGCCTTGGGTATTTTTATTGAAAAAGACACAACCAAATATGGTTTATTTAAAAGAAAACAGTGGTATCTGCATAGAACGGGGAACGATTGTAAAGACCAAATTTGGATTGAAAATAATACATTTCTAACAACGAATGAAAATAAAGATGTTATTATTCAAGCGATATGGAAGACACTACTTTCTCACTACAACCACGTTGATGAATTTATAATTGCAATCAATAATGATCAACCGTCAAAAGAGCAATTATCCTGTACAAACAAATACTCAATAATTAAAAATAATACGGAAAATGGCTACTTCATCACGCTAGATAAAATAAATACTATTGATGATTATTTTTCTTCATTATCTAAAAGTACCCGAAAACAACTCAAACGAAGCCACACGTTACTAACGCAACAAAACGAATTTAAATTTTCAGTCACTATCGCCCCAGAACAACAGACTCAAATCTTGAGCAAATGCCAACAATGGCACATTGATAAATGGAAAGACACCGAGACCCCTAGTGGCTTCACTAATCCTCAATTCACAGGTTTTCATAAAAACTTAATCCATTCTGACCATACTACTTCTAATACCGTTGTCGCCAGCTTAATGATAAACAATGAACTGTACGGTTGTTTATACTGCTTTTTAAACCATAATTGCGCTTATTTCTATCTAAGTGCTTTAAAACCAATAGCAGACAACCGTATAAAATTAGGATTGAGTTTACATGCATTATTTATTCAATGGTTAATTGAAAACAAACCTAATATAAAAAAATATGACTTTTTAGCAGGAGAAGCAAGATATAAACAATCACTATCAAATCAAAAAAATGAACACTGTTATTTAGTAATACAAAAAGAATCAATCAAATTCAAATTGGAAAATTTATTAATTAACCTAAAAAACAAATTGCAAAACGGTGATGATGTTAAGGTAAATTTTTAACTAATAATGGACCTATTGTATTAGCAATAGGCAGTGGCAATTTTTTCCACACTTTAATCGCCAAATCAAATTTAGCATTACTAGGAGATAGGTTCGGTAATTCACCACCTTCAGGAACCCAATGATACCAATAACATTGCTGTGGTTCAGACTTCCATTGCTTTTTAAATCGATACGTTCCCTCGTCGACAGTAGAACGACCAAAATCGAACTCAGAAAGGCCTTGTTCAATGGCATATGATAGTATTTGCCAATATAAATACATATTCACTGAAATTCGGTTTGCATAACTTAAAGTGCTCGCCCAAGGTATTTCCATACGATCTTTATAACTAATCAAGAAACCAGCTGATACAGGTTTTCCTTGCCAATACACAATACAAATAGAGCAATGCTCTTTAAATGTCTCTAAAATGTTTATAAAAAAAGATTTTCCATAAACAGGTGTACCTAAATCTCTCATATTCTCACAAAACACCTGATAAAAATCATCAAGTAATTCGACCTTACCTATTTTGTGACTAACCCCTTCTTTGATTGGCCGCTTAATTTGTGATCTTCTTTTAGAGCCAATTAACTTACCTAACGCTTCAGCTGTTTCAGGTAACTGTAAAACCATATTTACTTTGCCGGTAGAAACAGGTAATACATTATCAATACGTTCAACTGATTCACGGTATTGAATATGGCTTACTTTGTTTATTTCTGCTTGGTTTTGTAAGTGTTGATTTAATTGGCTAGCAATCTCACTTGTATCAGCAATAACGCCACCGTAATTAAAAAAAGGCATGCTTACAATAAAATTACCAAACAACTTGCTTTTCAAGTTAACACTTGGTAATACACCACAAATATTACCGTTTTCATTTAGCGCATAATAATATAAACATTCATGTCCAAACGTTTTTTCAATAAGTAACTTCCACGCAGATAAATGATATACCGATGCAGATTCATGCTGATTAACATAATCATCCCAACGTGATAAATCATTTGCTGAAATGGAATGAATGGTAATAGTCAATTTTACAACCCTCTAAATTTATTAATACTTTTAAAACACATCATAGTAAACCACCATGCGACATAACTTAAATTATTTTCTACTTCCAACAACGCTTATAGAGTTAATAAGTTGCTTTAGCTCTGAAATTTCTGGTAGATAGGGATATGCCTTAAGCCTTGCATCTTCACGACTAATATACCAAGGATTTTTCTTACTAAATTCATTAGGATATAAAAAGTCACCGACAATAGTATTATCATATATTTCAACAGTATTTGCTTGTTTATGCATAATAATCACATTGGCTTTTTCTCTATCTAATAATAGAAGATTATTTCTAATTACTATTCTATTAACCTCAAAATTATTTTTTACTTTTTCTAACCCATAAGAAATCAATTGGCTATTCGAGCTATTATTCCCTTGTTGTAAAATACTATCTTGTATGATTAATTCCCCGTAATTTGCAACATCAATTAATCTACTATCTTTAGCATCGAGTGATGCTAGAATACTATTTTTTACAACTGTTTTTCTAGAACGCGACTTTAAGCCACTTCCTTCTTTACCTGTTGACAATACTTGAGAATAACTAAAATAAAACTCTCCTACATTGGCATAAATAGCATGAGCATACCCTCTACCGGTTGCTTTTCCACCTAATCGCTCAAATTTAGAAAATTCAACATGTAAAAAACCTTCGTAATTATGAGAGGTCATAATGCCTGATTGGCTATCATGAGCATACAAGTTACGAACGGTTAAATTTTTCCCTTCAAAACGAATACAAGCTCCATTATGATCACGCACACTTATATTTTGGCACTCAATACTCTCAACAAGAACATTATCACCGGAAAGAACTAGCGCTGCTTTACCATCAACAGCAGCATCATCAAAAATGACATTATCCTCACCTATTATACTGATATTATCCTCTTTTATATAAACCCCTTGAGTATATATACCTGCTTTTAAGTAAATTTGGCTACCATCAACAATTGCTGATTTAGCTTCCTCTAAAGAAAAAAATTCTTTGCCATCAACAAATACATGCTCTGCATTACAATAATGAACTGTCATAAATAAAAGCATTGCAAAAATATTCTTCATAATTACCTACAGTATTTACATGTAAAAGTATAAAAAGTGAATGCTGACTTAATTTGACTTAACTAAGTTAATAAAGTTAGCTATTCCTTTAATCGCTTGCTCAATTTCATCTTTCGTATTATACAGCCAAAACGACAATCTTATAGAGGCACCTACATTGTAAAAATCATGCAGAGGTTGAGCACAATGAAAACCTGAACGTAAACAAATACCATATCTATCACTCAAACCACGTGCAACAATATGAGGAGAAATACCAGGTGATGTTAAGCTAAATGGACCTTGAAGCTTGTCTTTTCCTCCAATAACATTCACCAATGGTAAGTTCTCGCGTAGGCATATGCTTGTATATTCAGATAAGGACTTAAAATGAGATTCGACATTATCCATGCCTAAGTCTAACAAAAATAAAACGGCGGCCTGTAAACCCACAACACTTTCTATTGCTGGCGTACCTGCCTCAAACTTCCACGGCGAGTTCTTAGCTTCAATACTATGTTGAGTGACACTTTCAACAGTAGAGCCACCATGCAGCCAATAGTCCATTTCTTCTAATAGCTCGGCTTTCCCAAAGAGTACTCCAACTCCCGAAGGAGCACCCAATTTATGACCACTAAAAACCAAGAAATCACATTGTATTTTAGCAACATCGATTTGGGTATGAGGAATAGATTGAGCACCATCGATCATTACTTTTGCGCCTGACGCATGACACATATTAACGAGTTTTTCTAAATCAAGCATATAGCCTGTTACATTTGAAGCATGCGTCAGGCTAACTAGCGCTACATCTCCCTTTAACAATTCTTGCTCTAATTCAAACCAGTTAATATCGCCATTGTCATCAAGACTTAACCGATGCACATCATGCCCCTGCCAAGGTAAATAATTTGAATGATGCTCACCAACGCTAGAAATGATTCGTCCTTTACCCGAAAAAGCTTTAGCAACTAGGTTTAGTCCTTCTGTCGTGTTCCTTAAAAACACAATTTCATTGGCTTCTGATCCAATAAAAGCGGCAACAATATCTCTAGTGCTTTCATAAAGTTCAGTTGCTTCATCACCTAAAAAATGAACCGAACGATGTATATTCGCGGTTCTATTCGTTAAAACATCAGTCACCGCATCAATCACACATTGTGGTTTTAATGCCGTGGCTGCGCTATCTAAGTAGATAAGTGGCTTTCCGGTAGGTGTTACTCTTTCCAAAATAGGAAATTGTGCTCTTATTCCATTAATATTTTTCAAAATCATCCTTAATTATCTTTTATTTCTAGTTTTAACCGATAAGAATTTTCCACTTTGCTCTGGCAGAATAAATTCACTAATTTTTATAACAGGAGACTTAGGTAATTCAAGTAAAACTTGAAGTTGTTCTGATAGCTTTTTTGTATCGAAATCATTTAAACATACAATAACAACTTTAAAAATTTTAGGGGTAATAATTTCTAACTGAAAGTTAATAATATCGGGAAATTGAAAAAAAACATTCTGAATCTCAATAGTCGTTAGATATTTTCCTGATGGTAAATTAAAGCACTCCTGTTTTCGTCCTAAAATTTCTATTTTTCGAGGCAAACTATTTTTAGTGTCATATTCAATAACCTTAGCGATATCACCAATCTCATATCGAATAATTGGCATAGCATAATTATTAAGATCAGTAACAACAACTCTACCGGGTGTATTTAATTCAGCATATTCACCTGTGTTATCGAGCACTTCCAAGCATACCATAGCAGAATAAATATCAATTACCTGAGAACCAGACATTGTACAGCCAATAGATCCTACTTCACCCGTGCCATATACATTAATATATTTAGCTTGAAAAACACGCGTAATACTTTCAACTAGCGCTTCTCCTGCCAAGCCACCATAAGGTAGAAGAGTTTTAACATCAGGAAATATAAGTTGTCGTTGTTCTGCACGTTTAGCTAGCCACAAAAGAAAATGAGGTAGCGCTCTAATAATTCGTACTTTATTTGCAATTATACTATCTAAATACAGATCTAATTGTTGACACATTTTCTCCCAAGGAGCGGAATCTATAGGCGTTAACACTTTACGATTTAACATAATTTGTCGTTCAAACCGACCGCGTAAATCTGACAAGGTAGAAGGTGTAAATAATTTATTATTTTTGAAAGCCCACCAAAAAAAACCACCTATAGGCTCTGGTCCTTGATCAGAGAAACCACAGACAACATTACAAGCACTAGGAGGAATATCAACAGATTTATAACCCAGCGCAGACCCCGTTGCGAGTTTAAGGTTCAAATGCTCTGCTGCCCTTAGATAATCCCTTTTTACAAAGTCGACAACTACAGTCATTCTACCGGTAGTACCTGCTGAAGATAAGTATTGCCAATCCTCAGTACGATTTTTCACAGTAACTTGGTCTGGAAACCCTTGGGCATAAGTACTTTTTTGTGTGATAGGAATAATTCTGAGTAATTGGTAAGTCGTTAAACCTGGTTTTGTTTTGATTTTGTTAGGCCAAAATTCAGTATTATCAACGGCATGGTTTAAGATGTTTTCTAGCTTTAACTCTTCTGCAGTATATGTGTATGTTGAACGAGTAAGGAAATTAAGCATCTCTTTATAAATAGACCAAAAATTAGTTTTTGAGCACTTTTCAAAAAGAGGTATAAAAATCTTAGAGAGAAAAAAAGTCATCATGAAACCTATACCCCTTTATTTATATAATATTTACATCTAGCCAATTGTAAATATTACTCGATAGATTAAACTGAATACTATTAAAAACAAAAACTGTTATTAAAAGGATATAACTTCCTTCATGTTAAACATACTATTATCGATAATTTATTGGCGCTCACGAATAAAACTCAAAGAAAATCCGCTAGCAATTTTATATTATCATCATGTTTTTGAAACAAAAAACCAATATCATCCCAATGATATTATTGCAGTTGAATTTGATAAGAAAATAAAGTTTCTTAGTAAGTATTTTACTATATTATCATTACCAGATGCCATGGAGTTGCTAAAAACCAAGCGCCTCCCCCCTAAAGCTTTAGTTATTACCTTTGATGATGGTTATCAAGATAACTTTACCATAGCGGCACCCATATTAAAAAATCACGCATGCCCTGCCACATTTTTTATTTCAACCAGTGGTGTAGAAAAGGGTTACTTATGGAACGATGAAGTTGAACAGTTAATAAAAAACACGGCAAAAAAAGTGATATCAAAAGATATTATTGGTGAAGAAATAACAATTAACAACAATGATGAAAAAAAACAGGCCTTTGAGCTATTACTTAGCAAATTAAAATTCCTAAGCAACAATAAAAGAACATTACAATTAAAAAAACTTGCAGATGAACTAGGAAACATTAAATTTAAGCGTACTATGATGACAGAGCAACAAATTAACACATTGCATAATGACGGATTCACGATAGGTGCTCATACCCATAGCCATACCATTGTATCAACTGAAACAAACGAAAATTGCCGAGCTGAGTTATCAACCAATAAACAAAAACTTGAAAGCTTAATAAAAAGTCCTGTGGACTATTTGGCTTTCCCCAATGGTCTGTATGGTCGAGACTTTCAAAAAAGTCATTGTGACACAGCAAAAGAATTAGGCTTTAAAGCTGCTTTTTCAACCAATGATGGTGGCGCTATAAGCACCAATACAATATGGCAAATCCCTCGATTTATGCCTTATAGAAAACAACATTCTTTATTTTCTCTTTCCATAGCCAAAATAGCAGGCGAACATGTCTAAAACAATATTAATGATTGCATTTGAATTCCCACCAAGTAATGGCGCATCTGTACCGAGAATAGAAAGCTTTTATCGATACTTAAAAGCATGGGGATGGAAAGTTATCGTACTAACTGCTAAACCTCATGCCTATGTAAATAAAGATAATACTTATACAGACAGCACTGATGATTTGATTTTCAGAACTACTGCTTTAGATGTTCAACGTCAATTGTCGTTCAAAGGTAAGTATCTTGAAGTAATGGCAACGCCTGACCGTTGGGGCTTAACATGGATTCCTTCAGCAATAATGAAAGGACATAAATTAATAAAAAAATATCAACCTGATGTTATTTGGTCTTCCTCACCAATACCTAGTACTCACTTCATTGCTAATAAGCTGGCAAAAAAAGCGAATATTCCTTGGGTAGCCGATTATCGAGATCCTTTTCATTATATGAATGGTACTGCTGGTAAATGGTTAGACAAATTTCATAAACGAATAGACCAAACAACCTTAAATAACGCCTCTCATATAACGTTTGCGACATCAGCGGTTAGAGATCTTTACGAACAACAGTACCAAGAAGTAATTACAAAGAAAAACACGGTAATTGAAAATGGTTACGATGAAGCGAATTTTGAAAAGCTGACGACATTAAAAAATAAAGCGACACCTTTTTCAGAGCAAAAGTTTTCCTTATATTATAGTGGTGTTTTATACGCCAATGGGCGAGATCCTGTGCCTGTTTTTAAGGCACTTTCAGCACTCAAAACATTAGGTCACATTTCAAATGATGATTTTGAATTAGTTTTTCAAGGTACCGGTAATGGTGAGGATTTTAATGACCTCATATCAGAGCTTAATATACAAAACATGGTTAAGTTTATTAGTCCTGTGCCATTTTTAAACGCCTTAAATAATATGACTAATGCAGATGCATTATTACTTATTCAAGATAAACGCTTTAACAAACAAATACCTGGTAAAATATATGAATACTTAAGAACCAACAAACCGCTGCTAGTAAAAGCAGACACTAATGGAGAAACCTATAAACTAGCTACTCAGTTTCAAAATGTTCAAGTAGGGAATACTACTGAAGAAATACAATCATCAGTATTAACCTTAATACTAAAAGACAAAATTATAAGCGAAAGAAACCTTGATAATTATAATAGAAAAGGAAAAGCTAAAATTTTAGAAAGTATTTTGATCAAACAGATTACTTAGTAGGTTATCGTAAATAATAATCAATAATTTTTATGTTATCGGTAGAGGCGTCATGACCGTCCCCTTTATTATATGGCCAACGAGTGCCTATGTGTTTACCTAATTTTGATACATCTTTAACAGCAAAAAATACTTTTTTATAATTATTTTCAACTTCATCTGGTAGCTCAAACCGAGTCCAAACATTAGATGTCCAACCATTAGATCGTCTTAATAAATACTCACTATTCACTCCCGCAACCTCTATGCCACTATAGAACATAGGTTTAATAAGTGTTGCTGCATAGAAATTATCATTGGTAATAGGCGCTGTAGACCAACGAACTTCAAAAGTAGAATTCATGTCGTCATTATATTGTTGATAAGACTCATCATGAAAGCCTATTTCCCATACGTCTTTACTTTTCCAGTAACCTATCCACAATGAAGTGATAGATTCATCATTTTGCTCGGTTTCAACCATATCATTAGAGCTAAAGTAATTTAACTCATCAATATTAAAACTAGTTTTAACGCTTTGCTGCTCTCTGATCTCAAAATAAAAACGGCTAATCTGCTCAAAATAATTTTTTTGATATGACTCCTGTGGAGGATTATTCTGGAGTGTACCTTTACCCCCTCTTATATGTTGAGGATGTTGGTCTAATAAAACATGTATCCAAGCACCAGGATTTATAGCTAAATAATGATAGTAATGCTGATTACCTTTACCTTCATACGGACAACCATCACCAGTGCCATAAGCTGGCTCATTTGCTTCCCAACACAAGTAAGTGCCTATATGGAAATTATTACCAATACTTTCTTTACCGCCATCATCATTTAACTCCTTCATACCTTCGGTTTTCAGATAAAAACTCATTCGATCTGTTTTAGCATTGGTTATACCACGATCCGATAAAGGCTTTCCATCATACCAAACCCACCAAGTACTACGATGATCGGTGCTATTAGCTGTTTCTGTTACTTGTAAGCTACCACCTATACTAGTTGACGGACTAATATCTACAGTATCAATTAAAGCAGTATTGTCTTTACCGTAATCCCCTTTATTAAAAGAACGAGCCCCCCAACCCCATTGATATTGTTCTCCGCCACCAATAGGTCCATCATCGTTTAGTAACCACCCTGGGTTGCCGTAAGCAATATCATTATGCCAAGTCCAGCCATCGAAAAATTTCTGTGAGCCCTCATTCCAATTAAGCAAAGTATTATACTGACTTACGATAGGTATATCATTTTCATAATTAGGAAGAACATCCACTACAAATTTTTTACTGCTTGCTGTGCCATCGGTACTATTCGCTTCTATTTCAATTTCATGAGCTAGTGCCTGTTGTGCATTAAGTATACTGCCATTGGCAACCGTTACTACACCTGAACCATTATCAACCTTAAACCTTCCAGCACCATCTTCTAATAGCTTGTAAGCCACACTATCTTTAACGTCTATTGCATTCGCTGTTATTCCTACCTCTACCCCATTTTCAACACGTTCTGAAATCTCATTTGGTAGAAGATTTATATCAATTATCCCGCTGATAGGTAATTTCTCAGTGCTTACATCGATAGTAAATTCTTGTGTATTCTTTTGACCATCTTGATCAGTTGCTTGTACATTAATAGTGTGATTAGATAACAGAGACCCATTAAACAAAAGATAATCAGATACATATACTACACCACTATTTTCATCAATTGAAAATCGCCCTTCTGCAGAATCAAGCATTTGATAAGTAACTGTCCCAGTACCTTCAGCATATACAGTAATACCAACATTAACCTTATTCACTAATATGGAGTCATTTACTTGATTAGGAGACAAATCTTGATCAACAAGTTGACTTAGCGAATTATTATCGTGACTTACTTTATTTGCCAGCTGAGGTGTATCTTCGCTGCCGCATGCCTGTAAAAACAAGCAGAGCATTGTGAATAACGCAGTTAAGATAATTTTTAAATTTAGCATCAGGTAATATTTCGTGTGAGTTAAATAGCTTTGCTTTGTTTAGTTTAGTACATCCATAACTTCTTTCGCACACCAATCCCAAGTATACTTTTTAAATACTAATGCCTGTTTATTACGATCATGCTCACTAGATAATAAATCAATAAGGCGATTAGTTATTTCATTTTGATTTTCATTCTCTACATAATACCCCAGATTATCTTCACTTGTCATAATTTCAGGCACACTACCTACATTCGTTGCCACAGCTGGCGTACCACAAGCTAATGCTTCGGTTAATACATTGGGACTTCCCTCTCCTCTACTTGACAAACAAAACACATCCGCAGCATTGTACCAAGTAATCAATTCGCTATTAGCAACAGCACCAACAAAGACCACCTGTTCTTGTAAGTTATGTTGTTCAATAAACCGATTAAGCTCTGTACGGTAATCTCCTTCTGGCCCTTGAGACCCTAAAATATAAAACTTAGTGTTTTCTAAACCTTTCGTGGCAATTATTTTCTCTAAGCCTTTAATAACCAAGTCAAAACCTTTACGATAAATAAGTGCACCAACACCTAGAATGATTTTTTCATTTAATGGCAAATTTAATTTTTCACGACATTCTTTTTTATCTAAATAATAAAACTTATTGGTATCAACACCGTTTCTTATGACCGTGGTTTTATTAGCCGTTTCAGCCAACTCATTAGCCGTTTGTGCCATTTCCTCGCTAAGAGAGATAACCTTATCTACTTTTTTAAGATAATAACTAACAATGTGCTTACGTAAGCCGGGGTCTTGAAGATGAAATGCCTCCATACCACGTAAAGTAACATTAAAAGGAATATCAAATTTTTTCGATAGCCATGACCCTGTAGGTAAATCAGGAAAGGTCCAATGTAAATCAATTAAATCAAAATCGGCCGGTAACGTTTTAACTATTGACCATACTGCCCGTCGATAACTAATAACCTCTAATGATTTTAAATGTCCTGGAATTGAAAAAAAACGCGGGTGATAAACATGTACTCCAAGAAGCTCTTCTTGCAACGGAATATTTTGCAAACCTTTGAATTTATCAATATGCTTATGGACAGGAGAATCAGCAATCGGGTTAATTACCGTAATATCAGCATATTTACTCATCGCTTTTAAACGGTTTAATACAAAAATACCGTGATTCGGTTGTTCACTATTAGGAAATAAATAGCTAATCGCTAATATTTTTTTTCTTTTGTGCATTTATTCTCTCGTAAGTGTTAAAACGTTAAATAGTTTTGGAATTTGATCATTCTCGATTAATTCTTTACCGATTTGCCAAGACGATTGGATTTCAATATGACTTGGATCAAAATATATAGGTTTTCCGTTCTTATATGGACTGCAGCCGCCTTCACATAACACCGCATTAAAATCTATATATTGAACATACGGCAACGTTTGAGCAAATGTTAATAATCTAGCATTGATAGCGTCAATTTCTAATTTATAACGTTGTTCGACTTCAAGGCAGTTAACCCAAGGATAAATAATATTTTTTGCTAAACAATGACGATCAAAATCATTAAAGACTGGAGCTTTACCTATGATGATTACTTGATGATTACTTTTAGCGAGACTTGCTACCGTTTGTTCAAAATATGGCATAAAGTCAGGATCTTTCCTAGCGTATGAATCATAAGCCGCTGAAATGATAATAGTTGAATACTGATCAAGTTTAGATTTGACTAAGTTAACAGAACTCTGGCACTGCTCATACCTTTCTATATTTACGAAAGGGGCTACATCACTAAATATTGGAGGACAAGAAGCATGTGATATATTCCTGAATGACCAATGTTGCTGTTTCGCGATAGTGCCTAATAAACCAATATAATGCGCTGCATTAGAATCGCCCCATAACAATACATTTGTTTGTTTGCTATCACCAATAACACAATCAGAATTTGAAAAATGTTCTTCTTCTATTTGCCAATATTGACAAATGTAGTCATAACGATTTGTTGTTTTCGCTTTATTTGTTAATTCTTTTACTTCCGTTACATAGTTAGCGTTATAACTACGTATACCGACTCCCTTTGTAGTAATAACAAAAGCAGACAATACAAGAATAGCCAAAGAAGGTAGAAATAATTGTTTAATTGTGAGCCGCGCAAAAGATAAATTTACATATCTAAAACGTTCTTCGACATATTTCCAATTTAGCCACGACAAGAATAAAATACCGATAAATAACGCTATTGAGGCAATGGCTGTCGGCTCACCATAGCCATAACGATAAAAAGCTAACAGTGGCCAATGTACTAAGTAGGCAGAATAAGACACTTTACCTAACCATAAAATTGGTTTAGCGGTTAACCAAACTGAAAAAGCAGTAGATTGATTAAATCCAGACCAAATAAATAAAGCGGCTGATACCGTTGGAATTAAGTAAAGCCAACCAGGGAAAATCATATCTGGGGTGATGAAAAGACAAGATGCAATAATACAAATAATAGAAGTAATGAACAAAAAGCTATTATTTGTAGTTTTTTTTATGACATTAAAATGTAGCAATGCCGCTAAAAGCGCACCAACTAAAAGTTCACCTGCTCTTGTTGGCAACATATAATAAACAAAAGAGTGATGATCTTTCAGTAAAAGTTGAGCAATCGTCGCAGAAGCGATAATAGTCAAAATTAAAACAGCAATTAGTGCATATTTATTTAGTCTTGGCATTAAAAATAAAACAATAATAGGCCAAAAAATATAGAATTGCTCTTCGACACCTAATGACCAATAATGCAGAAGCGGAGTTGTATAACTACCTGCAGCAAAGTAACCTGTATCTTGAAATTTCCAAAAATATACATTTGAAAGTGAAAATGTAGACCAAATACCGGACACAGCTACATTTTTAGCGTCTTCAGGTAAAAATAAAAATTGGGCGACTAAAATAGTACTAAAAATAACAGAAAAAGCGGCAGGTAAAATGCGCTTTATGCGCCTCACGTAAAAGTCTTTTATTGAAAATGTATTATTCGAAACAGATTTGAATAGCTGACTAGAAATTAAAAAACCCGAAATAACAAAAAAAATATCTACCCCAACAAAACCACCGGGTAAATATTCATGATTAATATGAAAAATTATAACAGTAAAAACTGCGATTGCTCGCAGTGAATCAATATGTGAATAGTAACTTCCGCTGTTTTTATTCATTGATTAATCCGTGTTCTTTCTCAACCATTCTTCAAGCACCACCAATTGCCACAATGTTTTATGGTGATCAAACTTGTCATTGTTATGCTCTTGAATAAGTTGTTCAATACGCGATTTTTTAAAGAACTGATGTAACTTAGTTTCAGCTGATAACAATAAATTTTCAGCGTAATCTCTCAATTCATTTTGAAACATTAATTTAAGTGGTGTAGGGAAACCCATTTTTTTACGATAAATAATGTCGTTGGGTAAAATACCTTCCATCATTTTCTTTAATGGGTATTTGCCTTCGCCTTTTTTAATTTTATGCTTACTTGGAATAGTCGCTGCAAATTCTACTAAACGATAATCTAAAAAAGGCACTCGTAATTCAAGCGATGCTGCCATACTCATGCGATCAGCTTTAATTAGCAAGTCATCTACTAACCAAGTTTTCGTATCAAAATAAAGCATTTTACTTAATGCATCGGCTTTTTTTGTTTTTTCAAAAAGGCTTTTGGTGTAATCACGGCTAGATACTTGTGAGTCTTGTTCAATTTCAGCTTTAAATTCAGGTTTATAAAGCGCTTCTTTTTCATGATCAGGGTAAGTAGACATACCTTTGTAACGTTGTTCTATGGGTAACGTAGCCATGGTTAAGTACTTAGATATTTTATGGCTCTTACCTAACACCTTATTCGACACACCAGCAAAAAAATTACTGCCAGTTTGCCCTACAACGGCACGATATTTATCTAATACATTCATGTATTGATATAAGTCATAACCTGCAAATATTTCATCTGAACCTTCACCTGACAAGGCAACGGTTACTTTTTCTTTTGCTAACTTAGCAACAAAGAATAATGAAATAGCAGCCGCTTCAGTAACAGGCTCATCCATTAAAGAAATATATTCAGGAATAAACTCTTTAAACTGTGCCGGTGTTATTTTTATCTCGTGATGATCTGTTTTAAATTTATCGGCAATAATTTGTGCATATGGTGTTTCATCAAAGCCTTTACCAAAGTCATAACCTATAGAAAAAGTTTTTAATGGCTCTTTAACTCTATCAGCAAGTAAACCAACAACTGCACTTGAGTCGATACCGCCACTAAGAAAAATACCTAATGGCACGTCACTGCGTAAACGTAAATCTATAGCGCTGTCTAATAATTTTTTACTGCCATCAACATAATAATCAAAACCTTTGTCTTCACTATTATTAAACGATAAGTCCCAGTATTGCTTAATTGAAAAACTACCGTCTTTAAAAATACCATAATGTCCTGGCATTAAACGCTTAATACCTTGGTGTAAGGTGTTTTCACCTGGGATATAACCAAAGCTCATGTAACTATCGATTAATTGTACATTGAGTGCAGGCTTTTTATCTAAACCTTTTAAAATAGCTTTGGTTTCAGACGCAAAAATAAATTCATCATCACTTTGAAAATAATAAACAGGTTTTATTCCTAAACGATCACGCGCTAGAAATAGCTCTTTTTTATTTCCATCCCAAATAGCAATGGCAAACATACCGTTAAAATGTTTTAAACAATCATGACCATATTCAATATAGGCTTTAAGCACAACTTCAGTATCAGCACCTGTTTCAAAGGTGTAACCTTTAGTTTCTAACTCAGCACGTATTTCAAGGTAATTGTACACTTCACCATTGTATGAAATAACACAATTATGTGCAGCTTCAACGCGTGGTTGATGACCGGCGGGTGTAGGATCAAGAATACTTAAGCGTAAATGCGCCAAGCCTATTTTTTCAGCATCATCAAACCAAAGACCGTTACTGTCAGGACCACGATATGGCATAGTATCGCGCATAGCCTTGAAACGATCTTTATCTATGTTTCCGTTATAACTAATTTTTCCTAAAATGCCGCACATAATACTTTCAATTTCCTTTAAAAGAAGCTAACTTCATTAATTGTTCTTTACAAATTTTATTCGTCGTTTCGATAGACTAATCAATTTACAGGCTACACTTCTTGAAAAAGTTTTATATAAGAAGATGATACTGTTTTACTGCTATAACGATTATCTATTGTGGTCGAGAAGTTTTCAACTAATGAATTAGTATCATATTTATTTGTTAAAAATTTTATTAGTTCTTGATACCAAACCTGAGCAGTATTCTCGGTTATTAATATACCATCGTTAACAGAGGACAGAATTTCCTTCACTCCTCCTACTGCATGAGCCATTATTGGAATATTTAACCAACCTGCTTCAAGTAAGACTAGACCAAAGGGTTCATCCCTAGATGGTAATAAAAACAACTCTGCCTTACTTAAAATTTGCATTACATGCTTATGATTAAGATTGGTATAAAAAACGATTTGATCAGATAGCCCTAACTGATTGACCAGACTCTGAAGTTCAATTAAATAGTCGGTTTTCCTACCAATAAGTATAAGCTGATGATTATGATCTGGATAATTTTCATTTAATAATTGAAAAGCATGAATCAATATATCCTGTCCTTTTTTAGGCTCAAATGTCGCTATATTAACAAAATAAGGATTCATTAATGATTTATTTTCATTAATAGGGAATGAATAGTTTTTTATTTTCTCGCTATCAATCCCATTAGGTATCACTACTATTTTTTCACTATATAAACTAGATTTTTTAATTAATCTTTCTTTCATTGATAAAGAACAAACAACTATTCGGTAAACAAGTCTAGAAAAATATTTTAGGGCCTTTTCTGTTGTAGTTATATGCAATTGGTCGATATCAGCCCCATGAAAACTAAAAACCAACCTAATTTTAAATAACTTACAAATGTTTAGTAAACTCAATACATTCGCAGTTGGAAAGTGAACATTAATCACCTGAACATTATGCTTCTTAATTACCATATACCATTCAAAATACATTTTAGGCTTTTGAATTAAAAGGTACTTAATTTTTTTTGCGTAGGTATTACAACAACTTATATCTGTTGTGGGTATTCTGATAACTTCATATTCTTTGTTATCATCATCGTTAGTCTTCTTTTGCCAATTATTAATATGTAATATGACATTATAAGGAGAGTCTAGTAATACAAATTCACTAATGAGACCTTTAACAACAGTATTTACACCACCTTTGATATAAAGCTCCCAAGGAATAGATATAACCACTGTTGGCTTGTTGTATTTTGTCATGTAATTAAACTCCTTAACCCCTAATACTCGAATGGATTGTGGCGAAAAAAAGTAATTAATTGCAAAAACATTACTTAAACTATACCTAATTTATATTAATGTCTTTACCTTATTAACTAAAAAGTGCCTAGTAGACAATACATAACGTTTAAAACCATAGAAACGTGATAATGATAAAAGATGATAATGCCAAGCTTTTGACCATTTTCCTTCTTCCATACACAATACTGCCAATTGATGCTCCATATCAATTTTTTTAGCTTCTATAATATTATGAATTTTGCTAGGTAAATTCATCTCTAATAATTTAAACAAATAATGATACTGACCTTCATAATACTCAAAACTATGCGACAACGACCCCCCAGTTTCATTGATAATGAAACAAGGTGAATTTACTAATCTTAGATTCTTATCACAAGCAATTTTAACTGCTAAATAGCTCCATTCGGCATATTTTGCGTAATCATCAAAATATTCTTGCCCTATAGAAGATGAACGGAAAACTCCAGAACAACTAGCAAGCCAATTCCCCCTTTTCTCAAAAAGTGCGATTAATGGATCCTTATTAAACATTTTTACTTGAACATCATTTAACATTAAACTTTTTTCATTACTTGTATTTCTTCTATACCCATTTCCAATAACTACATCTATAGCTTTAGACTCTTTTATAGCGCTTATTCTTTTTTTAATAGAGTCATCGATGAGTTCATCATCATCATCTAAAAAAGAAAAATAATCCGTATCTACAATTTTCCTTGCATACCTAAGCGCTTCAGGAAAATTACCTAGTGATATATAGTGACACTCGATGTTAGGGTGACTTTCAAGTTCAGTTCTTAAAGAAGCATCAAACTTATTTCCATTAATAATAACGACTAGTTTCACACCTACTTGGGAGAGCACACTTTTAATTGCATCTCTTATAGAGTTTTTACGTTTTTTTTCTGCAGTGGTCGCAATAAATACGGTTAATTCAATATTATCTTCTGAAATCATAAGAGTTTCTTACTTTAGAGGGACACTATTCATATACAAAAAAAAGCTTCTTATACGCCAACTATTTTTGATGAATGCAGGTAAAATTGCATTTAGCATTCCTTTTTTCGCCAAAGAGATTGCTTCATTAGGTTCTAGCCATTGAACTCCCATATTGTCTAAAACTTCTTTGTGTATACTCTTGTTTTTATGATATCGACCTTCAAATAAGTACGTTTTCTTCTTCAATATTGCACCTATAATACTAGAGTGAGTTCTATTAGTAATAATTTTATTTGCATACAAATGAACTCTCATCCAATGTTCAAAGCTTTGACATCTCTTTGCAGGATCAAACATCACATTATTATAATTAACCTCATGAGATTGAGCACAACCTTCATTATCCTCCCTAAAAGCATAAAAATCGTATGCTCTTTTCCCCCTTCCAACCCTAGCTTCGATTATTTCTTTAGTCAAATGAAATGCAGTATCTATATCTTGATTAATATTTATAAATTCATGTTTAAGTGAAGGTAGTGAAATAAGAGTATTATAAGTGTACTCTTCTCTTGCAAAAATAATGACAGATTCTGATTTATTATTATTAATACACTTTTTAAATTTATGATTTAAAAAGTCTGGGTTCTCACCTACAGAACAAGGCCCATAAATAACAGGGCAATTAAAACTACAAGCTTTTTCTAAAGCACTCCACCCACCTTCAGAGCACCATTCATTGAATGCTCCACCACCATGAATATAAATAACCTTATTTTTTAATTCTGTTACATCTTTGAATTCTGAAATAGAGTATGTTTTGAATATTAATCCAAGTTCTTTCGCAAGCGACTCAGCGCCAAAATAAATCAGATCATCACCAAAATTACCTCCTGGTTTAACAAATATGAACTCTTTTCTTGCATAATCTCTAAATATATCTCTTAATTTATTTTCCATTTATACCTACTTTAAAAACTTATTTAATTAAATCTTAATTATCACGACATTTAGCATATAATAATTAACGCAGCGTTATTATTATTTAAGACAACTTTAATTTGCTGAGTATTTGCATTTCTATCCCTTTAGGCTTACCTATAGCCCACCAAAAGAATAATATACAGCTAAAGTAAGTGGCAACACCAATAACAATCAATAACATCAAATTTAAAAAATTAACATCAATGATATAAAGTGATTTCATTGCCCATATCATAATACTCATTATTAATGATGAGAGGACAGGCCTATATAAAATAGCCATCATACTTTTGAAAGAAATATGAATTTCAAATTTTAACCATGAAAATGAAATAAAGAAGTTAATAATTGCACTGCAAAGCAATGCCAGCGCCGGACTTGATATGTTATCAAACGATATGATGCCAAATAACATAATTAATAAAATAATGATCCTAATACCTGAAATCATAGTGGTTATTTTAGGCTTACCTATCGCCATAAATATATAACCATTATTTGATGACAGTGAAGTCACAAAAGCAGCTAACGATAATAACTGAATAACTTCGATAGCCCCTATCCACTTTTCACCTAAAACTACTGGAACAAAGAAATCGGATACACTATATAGCCCTAAAGCAGTAGGAAGTGCTAATATTGTTATCATCGAACACGTACTATAAAATAATGAAGTTAATTCTTTTAAGTTATCTTTTGCTTTAGAATATGCTGGATATGAAGCCTTATTAATTGGTGCACCTATCTCTGAAACAGGTAAAGTCGCCATTTCCTGACTTATAGAATAGAGCCCTGCAGCTTTTGTAGAAATCATTTTTCCTACAATCAAATCAATACTTTTATTGTTTATATAATAGAAAATATTATTAACCATTAACCATTTAGAGAATCTAAATAGTTCTTTTCCCCCTTTCATAGATAATGATGGAGAATAAGGTTTCATGATATAACTTTGAATTACGTTAAAAAGTGAAAGCGCTAACATACCATAAACTAATGCCAAGTAATTTCGCAAATACCACGCTAAAAATAAAGTAACGAAAAAACTAAATAATTTAGGAACTAACTGTAAGATCAGCTCTTTCTTAAAGTTCATATCCCTCTGAAAGTCTACAACTTTAATATTGATTAATGCATTAAACAAGAACATTAGCGCAACCCATCTAAACACTTCTATTAGTCGTTGATCATCAAAGAATGAAGCTAAGCTGGATGCCATAAAAAACATTAAGCTTGATGCTATTATGCCGAAGCATAAATTAATCGTAAAAGTAGTATCATAATCAGATTTTTGAGGGTCGGTTTTTTGAATAATTGCAGCATTGAAACCAAATAAACCAAATAGCTCGATAAATGAATAAATTGACATAACAATTGCTATAACGCCAAAATCCTCAGGAGTTAAAAGCCTAACTAAAATAAGAGAACTAATTATCCCTAAACTTTTTACTAACAATCTAGTAATAAGCATCCAGATAGCACTAGAGCCTAACTTTCCCGCTAAAGTAGACATTTAGGTTTAACCTTATTTATTTTCCTAAAATGAAAGATTATATAAATTAATATCGGTGTTTTTTTTATGAATTTAAGTATTCTCTGCATTTTATTTCTGATTGTTTTCTACTAGGGGTCTATTCAAAATATTACTAGCAATTATTATAAGCGCAATCATCCAAATTGTTATTTCTAACACTTTACTATTGGAAAACTGACTTGCTGCCATAACCCCAATCATTCCGCCAGTTAAACCCAACATGATAAGCCTTAGATCACGATCATATTCTTTATTTTTTGACATTGATAAACCTCTTTTAACCACACCCAAAATAATCAGAAAAAAGAGTCCTCCTCCTATAATTCCATGATCAGCTAACATTGTCATTGTTAAGTTATGCGAGCCACGTAATGCTCCTGCGGTAGTATTCGTTAAGTATTTTTGATCAATATATAACGGACTTAGTAGTAGTGTTGTACGATGACCATTTCCTATTAAAATATCCTCTTTAAACATTTCTATTTGCGCATTAATAATAATCATTCTTGATTGAGCGCTAACATCTATTTCTTCAGAGCTTTCTGCTGATATAATAGATTCTATTCTATTAACAATTAAATCGATCGACACAAACGATAAGGCAATTAATGCAACAGCTCCCCACTTTATTAATGTACCTTTAAATTCTTTTGCCGAGAATAAAACTAAAAACAAGCCGGTTGCAACTAAAGCCCCTATTGCTCCGCGACTACCCGACATAATAATGAGATTACCTGCAAAAGCTAACGGGATAAGTAACCAGTATTTCTTTTTGATTGCATTACTCAGGAATAAGAAAGCTGCTGTTACTACTATAGGAATAACATGTATTGCGAGTAGATTGGAGTCATCTATACTTGGCAAGCCCGCTCGTTCAAACCTACCTCCACTGTGCGTTTGCAAAGCAGTAAAGCCAATATAAGCACAACCGATTAAGTTCGTTAAAATTACAACAATAAGCTTTTGTTTTGTATTAACTATTGTTATTAATAAAAAGTATAGAATGAGCAACTTTACTAATAAAACAAAATATATTTGATGCCATCCGGTACTTAAAACAAAAGGAAATTGAAGTCCAACAAATACTACAAACGCAATCAATAATTTTGTTTCTTTAAACTTAAGCCAGTCGCTTTTGTTTTTTTCATGTATAAATACGCTAATTAGCGTTAATACAGCAACAATCAATGTCCATCTCATTTCCGGCAAAAAAGCCCCCCAATATTTACCAGGAGGATGCATATAAAAACAAAAGAAATATAGCAAAATACCTGCCATGGGCTTTTTTAATGTATATAATGCTCCAACCATAAAAACAAGAACAAAACCAATCGCTGTAATAGGCATAACTTATCTCTTTTGGGTACTATTTTCAGTTTCAAATAGCTTAACAATACGCTTAGCGTTCTCTTGCCAAATAAATTGCTTATCTACCACACTCGATTTAACTGCAGTTCGAAGAACGTCTAACTCATTAATATGCTCAATAGCATACTCCAATTTTTCAATAAATGATGTTTGATTACCTTTTTCAAAAAACAATGCTGTTTCATCACTTAGTATTTCTCGAATATTTGGGTACTCTGGCGCAATAATTACACTACCGACAGCCATGTATTCAAACATTTTAAGGGGCGATGCATAAGCGGTAACGTCTGGTTGTAAAGCAATGTCAAACTGTTCAACATAATCAAGCACTTTATCGCGAGTGACCAAACCTGCGAATTCAATTTTATCACTAATACCAAGTGCTTCTGCTTGAGCTTTTAATTCAGGTAAAATATTACCATCACCCACACAAATTAGTTTTAGCGGTAATGCTTTGTATTTTGCTATGGCGTCAATAGCTTTGTCCATACCATGCCAAGGGTGAATAAAACCCGTAAAACCAATAACAATGTCTTTTTTATCTTGTTGTATTGGTTTAGCAAGCATTTCATCAATAAACGATTGGTTAACTCCATTATGTATAACCGTGATATTGCTTTCTTTTACACCCACAATACGAAGATGCTCTGCTAATACGTTAGTAACTGGCAAAGTGTGTGTTGCATTCTTCCACGTGTAATTTTCAATCCATTTAGCGAACTTTACTAACGACAAACCACTATAACGACTACGCTCCTCAACCAAAGGAGCATTCACCTCTAAAATTAAGGGTATCTTAAATAACTTACTCGCCCATATTCCTGCTGGTTGATAAAGATTATATCGCTCATAAATAAATTCAGGTTTGAATTGTTTTATGGCTATCACTAACTTAACGAATATCCAAAAACTGTATGTGAGCTCTAATAACTCGTATAACGCTCTAGGTAATTGTTTTTTTAGTTTTGTTACAAAGCCACCGTCGTGGCCAAAGTCGCTATTTTCATTAAGCGATGGGGCTACAAACTTAAGTTCATGCCCCTGTTCAAGAAGCGCATTAGTTAATTCTTCAACATGCACAAATTGACCATCTTTTGAAGCAATACGATGATGATATAAAATTTTCATAATTTATTATTATTTTTCCTAAAAAAAGCTTCCAAAATAAGAATTGCCCAAATTAACACGCCATTATTTTTTTTTCGTTTATGGTGATCGTTTAGTAACTGCCTAAGGTGTAGTGCATTAAAAATATTTTCTGATAGTAAATGCTCTGATAAAATACGTTTTTCTAATGTATCTAAAGGGATTTGTCTTATCCATTCATCAAGCGGGGCTGTAAACCCCATCTTCTCACGATTAAGAACAAATTTTGGAACAATACATTTGAGCGACTCAGCCAAAGCAGCTTTAACTTTTCTTCCTTTCAAGTTTACGCTAGGCGCTAAACTTAAACCATATTCTACTAGATTATGATCTAAAAACGGCACTCGAGCTTCTAATGAACCGGCCATACTTGCCCTGTCAACCTTAGTTAATATATCGCTTGGTAAGTAGGTTTTAAAATCAATATACTGAACCTGTTTTAATACACCTAGTCCTTTCACTTCACTCGCTAATTTTTGAAAAAGTGATAACGAAGTATAACCATTTAATTTGGAGATAAAATCTAATGAGTACAAATACGTAATTGTTTTATTATCAGCTAACGACATTGAATTATGGTGACTAGTTATCCCATCACTACTTAAGGAGTTGAACGTAGATTTTGCTCTCATGAATCTAGGTAGGCTATTGAAGCGTGGGTATATTTTACCTAGAAATGAAAATATTGGTTTGTTGATACCACCAGGGAAAAACCTTCTAATTTTTTCTTCCATATTAAGCATTTTATAATTCCGATAACCAAAAAAAAGTTCATCGCTACCGTCTCCCGACAGAACGACTTTAACACTTTCTTTAGCGGCTTTGCTTAGTATTAGGGTTGGTATAGCTGAGTTGTCAGCAAAAGGTTCGTCAAATACATCAACAAGTAAATCAACTAGCGATAAATCGTGTACGGACACATTAGTTGTTGAATGCTGAGTTTTAAATTCTTGTGCTACTCTTTCTGCAAAACTTGATTCATCATATTGAGAAAGATCAAAACCTATTGAGCATGTATTAAGATTTGTCGTTATTTGTTCGCTCATTAATGCGACAATAGCAGTTGAATCTAGCCCTCCGGATAAGAATGCCCCCAAGGGCACATCAGCTATCAGACGTTTTTTCACCGACTCATTAAGTAATTTTTGCAAATGTTCATTGTTACATTCTTTATTATCTTCAGAAATGAAGGTCTTAACATCCCAATAACATGTAGTTTCTACATTCTTATCTTGTTCATTAAGTAATATATAATGGCCTGCAGGAATTTTGTGAATACTCTTATAAATCGACTTGGGTTCAATAACATAACCCAGTGTTAGAAAGTCCTCTAAAGCTGCCTCATTAATACTTGAATCTATATCGCAATGTCGTTTTATTGCTTTTAATTCGGATGAAATAACTAGCTGATTTTTGTTTGTTATCGCCCAATGCAAAGGTTTAATGCCTAGTCGATCTCTAACTGCGAATAAAACTCGAGTTGCTTTATCCCACAACACAAATGCAAACATTCCATTAAATTTATCAACACATTTTGTATTCCAAGCCAGCCATGCATTAACAATAACTTCAGTATCACTATTCGTATTAAATGAAAAACCAAGTGCTATTAACTCACGCTTTAGTTCTTTAAAATTATATATTTCACCATTAAAGGTAACCGCTATGGTATTAGTTGCATCAACAAGCGGTTGTTGCCCAGTTGCTAGATCAATAATAGAAAGACGACTATGCCCTAGCCCGACATATTCATTAATATATATACCATTACCATCTGGGCCGCGATGATGTTGACTGGAATTCATGTGCTCTAAAGTATTTTTACCTTTAAAACTATCCCTGTCTAACTCATAAATTGCTACAACACCACACATAAAAACTAACCAAACCTATTTAGTCGTTTATATAGTTTATTTAATCCCCAAAAATAATGGTGTTTATTCATTAAATAAAATAACCCTTTTAAATGGGAGAAGTGAAATTTAGAAAGCTTAAAACCACGAGACAACTCTTGTGCATCATGAATAACTTTTGCGTGTGGAAGATAAGTAATTTTATATCCTTGCTCCCATACTCGTAAGCAGTAATCTACATCTTCTGGTGAATAAAATATTTTTTCATCAAATAAACCTGTCTTTTTAAACGCTTCACGCGAAAGCATCCAACAGGCTGAAATAGCATAATCAACAGTCATTGGCTCAGTAGCTAATTGAAGTGCATGTGGCTTTGCTTCAATATTTTTTAGAAATAAAAAGCGCTTTAACTTATGAATAAGTGTAGGGAAAACATCGCAAGACAACTGAAAATTACCACTATTGTATGAGAGCCTCGGTACAGCCATACCTACATCTTCATTATTTTCCAGATATGATAGTAAACCTTGAATGGCACTATGATTAATATAGGCATCTGAATCAAGTACTAAAATAAACTTACCTTGCGCTTTCTGTAATGCTGCATTTCTAGAATAAGTTGTCCCTGTGTTTTCACTAAAAAAAATAGGTTTTATTAATTCTGGATGTGAGCTTTGATATTTATTTTCATACTCTTTAATTAATTCAACGCTTCCATCTTTGGAGCCGTTATCAACAATGAATATTTCACTTTGCTCGTCAAATTCTAACAACGAGCTTATTAAATCATCTAAACAACGCTTTATTGGAGCAGCAGAGTTGTAAGAAAGAATAACGGTAGAAACTAACATAAATTACTGCATTCCTATTCTATCAAAATGGTATGTTGTTTAATTTTCATAAAACCTTCATACATAAGTTTGTCTAAATTACTATCAGCGTTAGATTGATCAGGAGATGATAATACAATAACCTCTCCACCAAAATCAGTCATCATTATTTTATTAGTGAGTTGCAATAACTTAAACTCAATTTTATTAGCTGACAGCATATTATTAACTTTATACGTAACCCTAATTTTGCGCTCTTTACCTTGTATATTAACTATAGAAAGTGATGTATATGGTATATTGTTATCACTGATATCAGTTATTTCATGAGAAGAAATACTTTTAAGTGACCAAAGATCTTCATCAAAAAATCTGTTTTGATAACTGATTATTTCTTTATCATCTGTTTCAGCATGATACTTAGCTATAAAAATCTCTACGTTGTCTGAAGTTGATTTCGATATGTATATTTCATCTGCTCGAGGGAAACTTGGTATCCAATTATTGTCAAACTTAGGGATATCTTTAAAGTTGGTTGATGTTAGTGAAATTTCATCTATTTGCTCTGTTAATAAACTTACATTTTTTTCATATTTATATTTTAACAAAGGCCCTATAAACAAAACTAATAAAGTAAATATAATAAAGACTAAAGATGGGAATTTTTGTTTTACTTGTTTTTTTTGCTTAGCTTGAGACTCTTCTGATTCAATAAGTGGGTCACTCATATAATGACCAATAACAAATATCAAGCCTAGTATAAAAGCAAAAAATACCCAGCCATAAACTAAGTGGTCAAATCCTACAGCAGCCTTCATATCAGATAAATGACCAATAAGAATAATTAAAAATGCCCTTAAACCGTTACCAATAATAGCAACAGCACAACATATAAATACAAAAAGTATTTGCTTATAAAGTTTAGTAAAGTTTAAGTATGAATATAAAACACCAATAGTAATAGTTGAAATTAAAAATCTGATACCACTACATGCTTCAGCAACAACAAAATTACCGTTTGGTATTTGTATATACATTCCATCCCTATAAACAGGAATACCTAAAATTTTAATCATATATACAGAGATATCAGCTGTAACAAACTGTAAATAGGGAATTAAAAAGTCACCTATAGGAATTGAAAAATATAAAAAAGCTAAAGGAAATCTTAGGAAAAAAACTACTTTCCAACCAAAAAAAGCCCACGTTAAGACTATAAATAAACTAAATAATGCAAACTGCTCTAAGACATTGATATAGGAAACAACACTAACAAACCAGAATAGCGAGGTTAGACCCACCAAAACCAAGCCTAATAAAGATGGTTGTGCCTCAATTAATGCAAGTTCATTCTTTTTACGATGTATTAACCATAACGTAGTAGGTAAGATTAAAAAACCATGTCCGTATGTATTTGAGTATTCCCAAATTAGTGCGAGCTTATTAAAAGAACCATTAAAAGCTAAAAGTAATGAAAAGATTAAGCTACTAATTAATATTATATTTTTTGTATACGTGCTCTGTATGATGGTCATATAACTCCCTTTTTATTTACATCATCTTCATTCAAATAAACATTCTTCATTGTTGACCATTTAAAATCCATTAATAAATGTTCTATTTTATTCTCCATTCTAGACAAATTAATATAGTGTCTAAATTTCGATTTAAGTGAAGCTTCTTTAACCCTAGGTTGTTTAGGATCAATTTCCCATGGATGAAAATAAAAATTATAAGGCTGCTGCTCTTGCTGATGGAACTTATCAATACGATTTTTAGAGAGCCAATAAGGATATAAGCGGAAATAACCTCCACCACCTATCCCTGTATTTTCATCATTTTTTCTAAGTGTAGGAATAGGAATTTCAATTATCCCTTCCTTACGCAGATGTTTGAATCGAGGCCACTTAGGTGTACCATATAGGTCGTGCTCTATTGGGTATGTGCTGGAGCTATATAAAATACCTAATTCATGTAACAACTCAAATACCCATTCATTATTTTCACCTATAGAAAAGCTAGGAGCTCTATACCCTAAAACTTTTTGCCCTGACAACTGCTCCAATAAATCAATACTTTTAACAATGTCAATTTTGAGCTCTTCTCGTGATTGCGTAGAAGCTCTTCTATGGTTATATCCATGACTGGCAATTTCATGGCCTGCATCTGCAATATCCTGCATAAGTTTTGGGAAGGCATTAGCAACCCAGCCTAAAATAAAGAAGGTTCCTTTTACTTCATATTTCGCAAATATATCAAGTATTCTTCTCGTATTATAATCAACCGTAGGTTTACAGTTTGACCAGTCTTGTGGCTGAATAACTTTTTCAAAAGCAGAAACATGAAAATAATCTTCTACATCAACTGTCATCGCATTTATAATGTTGCTCATGAATAAAAACCTTTATAGACTATAAACCAAGTAGCACTGATAAAAAATAAGCAAGATAGCATTAGCGTCCCTTACCAAACAACACAATCTCAACTGTTCTGATCAAAATTAACAGGTCCAGCAAAAAACTGCGATGCTTAATGTAATACAAATCATATTTAAGCTTTTCTAATGAATCCGCTTCCGTAGCACCATAAGGATACTTCAGTTGCGCCCAGCCTGTTAATCCAGGTTTAACATTATGACGTTCATTATAATAAGGAATATTTTTAATTAAACTTTGCACAAATTCTGGTCTTTCAGGTCTAGGGCCAACAAACCCCATATCACCACGAATAACGTTATAAATTTGTGGTAATTCATCAATACGATATTTACGTAAAATATTACCTATTTTGGTGATACGAGGGTCATCTTCCGAAGCCATTTGAGCACCAAATTTTTCGGCATCTAAACGCATACTTCTGAATTTAATTATATTAAAAGGTTCACCGTCTAAACCAACACGTTCTTGGTAGTAAAAAACAGGCGCTTTCAACCCCTCATCTAATTTAATTAACACAGCAGTTAACAGCATTATTGGCCAAGTAACAAATAATAGTATAGAAGCCATTGCCGCATTAAATATCCAATCTAATGTATTACGCAAATGATTTGCTGAAGCAAAACCGTTCGAATAAATAACCCAACTCGGATAAATAAGATTTACTGCTATTTGTCCTGTTTCTCGTTCAATGAAGTCTAAAATTTCAGTAATTTCAATACCACGAATTTTACAAGCAAAAAGCTCATCAATAGGAATGTTATTACGGCGTTCATCACTCGCCACAACGATTTCATCAATTTGATTATTTAACGCATAATTCACTAGTGAACCCTTAAGTTCGATTCTTGTTTCTTGTTTTATACCTTCTTCAGCGTCGCCATTCATAACAACATAACCATGCACTGAAAAACTTTGTCTATCGACATCTCTGCGCATTCGCCTTTCTATTATCGATGCCCTTTCACCTGCACCAAGTACTAAAACAATACGTTTATTAAAACCAAAAAAGTCTATTTGAACCGTTAAGTATCTAAAGAAGCTAATCAATATAAAGCTAACTAATGACGCTATCGCTAATACTTCTATTGGTAGCGCATAAGTACCATAAAGAGGGTTAATGATAGTAAGAATAAAAAAGGCAACTGCAACACACATTAATACTCGGCGAATAACGCCTCGAAAGTTAACTCGTAACTTAGAGTTATATAAACCTAACGCGAGTGAGGTTAGTTGGTTAAGTAGGGCAAAAACAACCGAATAAATCAGTAAGTAATTATCAGGTATAGCAGAAAACTGACTTTCCATAATAAAGCTACTACCATATGTGACAAAAGGTAATGCACCTAAAAATAAAAAAAATTCTATTAATATTAATGATTTACTTGCGATTGATAAATCTCGAAATTTGG
>Ga0193951_1000077_pt1 | contig 40085 bp, 42 predicted proteins | sample BB_2_MG_FD_140370 | JGI IMG/M metagenome (GOLD analysis project Ga0193951, IMG submission 140370) | Microbial mat bacterial communities from the Broadkill River, Lewes, Delaware, United States - BB_2_MG | ecosystem: Environmental > Aquatic > Freshwater > River > Microbial mats | place: USA...
GAGTCCAGTTCCCGCTACTAGATAAACAAAGGAAAAGCCAAGATGTAACTCTTGGCTTTTTTTATTGGGTACAACATAGGTACAACAAAACATCTATTTTCTTTTTAATTTGAGAGATAGAGATGGGTTATAAATAAAGAGATGGCATCGAAATAACTCATGGAATAGGATTCTGTTTCCCAAGCCTTTCTAACTTTTGGCATTCTTCTACGTAACTGCGGATACCACTTTACAATAGTTTTACATATTTGATGCTTGGTATGTGAGTTAAATTGAGAAAAGACATTCTTAATATCTTCACGAGTGTAGTTTGATATTTCAAGTTTTTTCTTTTCAGCGAGACTAATCATCTGCTCAAAAAGTTTTGCGAGACGTTTGCTTCTAATACTTTTATTTTTTTCATAGTCACGTAGGACTATTATTTTCGGATTATAGAATTCGATAAATTCAATAAATCGTTTGAGGCACTTTTTATTGCTAATAGGAGATATTTTTACAACACCATAGTCAATAAGTTCTTTAAAGTTTTCTGCTACAGAATAGCCAAATCCATAAGTGTTGGGATAGATTGAGAGTGCTATTTTATGTTCTTCTGTTTTCATCATGTTGGGAGATGTCTTTTAGACAGCCAATTGATTCGACAATATTTTGAAGAGATTCAATACGTTCTTGCACACGAGGAGATTGTACTTCTTTTTGTAGTTTTTCAATGAGTGCTTGAGAGCGTTTATGTATCTGAAATTTAAGGTTTCGATGTCGCACACGGAATAAGTCTTTGAGTGTTACATTGAATATTATTTTATAGAGCATCAAGATAGAAAGAGGAGCAATACGCTTCCCCTTTTCATATCGTGATATGCTTACTTTTTGCTTGTTCAGAATATAGGCGATATCATCTTGAGTGAGACGTGATTTTTTTCGATAAGTTTTTAATAAATTCATACGACCGTGAAGCAGGAAGTCCTAACTTCATCTTTTATAATATGAAACCTAATCGGCAATTAAAATGCTCCTAAAAGTGACCAATTGGTTCATTTATATTATTATACAACAGAATTTTGGGTATAGGATGTGAATAACTATCGTTTTCTTGCATGTTTTCGAAGAAGGAATGTGCAACATTCCTGAAAAAAAGCATGTGAGAAAATGATACACCCTTATCCATAATCATTGTTTCCTTTTATTTGTTGAAAGCGCTCCCAGTCAGATAATTTATGAATCCCTTGTTTTTCTTTTGTAAGAGTTAGTTTTGTATTAGGTAATTTTTGCCTTGATAAAGTGTTTGTTTTGGCGTGTTTAGAATCAAAAAGATATTGATAATAGATTCGACTTTTTCCTTTTCGTTGATGAGATGTTGTTAAGGGTTCGCCACTAAAATCGGTTGCTTTAATAATATCTTTTGCAATCAAAGTATCTACACATCGAGAAACGGTTCGTGGACTTAAACCAGTTTTTTTAACAAACAGTTTTTGACTAATCCAATCTCTTGTTTTTCTTTTTCCATTAGATGTTACCCATCCGAGAGTTTGTCTTACAATAACGAGGAGTACCAAAATTTCACTTGGTTTTAAATACCGAATATGATTATCAAGGATGGTGTTTGGTATTTGTGTAGAGTTCCTTAACATACTTCTATTGTAAGGTTGATTTACTAACTCAAAAGACTACTGAAATTTCCAATATGGAAACTTTTTCAGTCTTTTAAACTCATAGTGAGAAAAATATAATGTGAATATGACCTTGCGTATTCCTTCTTCCTTAACTGATGAACAAATTGCAGAATTTCAACGATTATTTAAAAATGCTTCAGGTAAAGAAATTTCAAAAAAAGAAGCTGAAAGTGAAGTACTCCGAACTCTTTCTTTTCTAGCCAGCATTATTGATGACCGCTATCAATAATTTCATCAAACTATAATCTTTGATATACTTATAGAGCAACACAAAGACTTATATGATTTAAGATTAAAATAGGACAGCCGATGGTTTTTGTGTTGCAACTTAAATCTTTTCGGCTGTCCTATTTTGATTTACCACTATGAATGATTCACTCAAATATTTTATTTATGCTCGAAAATCAACCGATAGAGAGGATAAGCAAGTAGCGTCAATTGGAGACCAGATTTTTGAGGTGCAGAAAATAGCTCAACATAAAAACTTAAAAGTTGTAGATATTATTACCGAGTCAAAGTCAGCCAAAGAACCAGGGAGAAAAGGATTTAATTCTTTACTCAAGAGAATTCAAAAAGGAGAAGCTCAAGGTATTCTCTGTTGGAAACTGAATCGACTTGCACGTAATCCTATTGATGGAGGTCAAATTTCTTGGATGCTTCAACAAAATATTATTCAACACATCCAAACTTTTGGGAGTGAATATCGACCAAAAGATAACGTTATTGTTATGAATGTTGAATTTGGTATGGCTAATCAATATGTTAAGGATTTAAGTATTGATACACGACGTGGACTTCGAAGAAAAGCACAGCGAGGATGGTTTCCTTCGTCACTTTTGCCTATTGGATATTTGCATAATAAAAGTACCTCATTAACTTTTGGAGTAGATAAGGAGATTATTATTGATACAGAAGATTTTAATATCGTGAAAAGACTTTGGGAATTAATGCTAACAGGTAATTATACAATTCCAGAACTTCATGAAAAATCTGTTGTTCTTGGTTTAAGAAACAAGAAAAATAAACCATATCATGTAAATACCATTAGAAAGATTTTTGATAATAAATTTTACGCTGGATATTTCAAATGGAAAAATGAAGATGATGAACTTATTGAAGTTGAAGGAAAGCATCAAAAGATGATTTCTTTAGATCAATTTAAAGATGTTCAACACATTTTACGAGGACAAAGTAAGCCAACCCATCATAAAGCTCAAACACTAGCTTACAAAGGCGTATTAGAGTGTGGTAATTGTGCCTCTGCTGTATGCGGAGACAGGAAGTTGCAGGTTATCTGTACTTCTTGTAAACATAAATTTTCTATAAAGACTAAAACGTCTTGTCCTAAATGTTCATTGGAATTGTCTTCCATGAAAAAACCTGTTTACGTAGACCATACTTACTATCGTTGTACGCGAAGAAGAAAACAATGTGAAGAACGAGCTATTAAGGAGGCAGAGATAGAAAATCAAATTACCGTATTGCTACGCAATATTGAGATAAATAAAGAATTCTCTTCGTATTTTATAAATCTCTTAAAATCATATAACGATGGCTTTGCAGGAGATTCAAAATCTAAAATGAAATTAAAAAAGCAAATAACTAAACTCAAGGATAAACACCTTTCATATTTAGACTTACGAGCCGATGGAGAGATTAATTCAGATGAATTTAAATTAGCTAGAGAAAAAACTTCAAATGAAATAATTAAACTAGAAAAAGAACTTAATCAACTTGAATATTCTGACCGTAATTTATTTAAAAAACTACAGAATGAAATAAAGCTTTTAGAAAAGGCACAAGAAGTGTATCTAAATGGATGTAAATCAAAGAAAAATGAGGTACTCACAGGATTGCGCTCGAACCTAAAATTAAAGGCGAAAAAGCTATATTTTTCAATGCCTATTACGCTTTATGTACTCGATGAAGGCTTCAAAGTTTATAGTGCCTATTTTGGTGCGCTCGAACCTAAAAAAGACCTTGTAAAATATACGTCTTATGCCTGTTTTGAGGAGTTGAATTCCTTGTTGCTGGCCGTCGTGTGCAAAACTCGAACCTTAAACCAAGAATCATTAAAAATGGTTGCTTAAATTATTACACTAAAAAACACCTACTAATTGGTGTTTTTTTAAATTATTTTACTTCAAATCCAAACATCATTCCTGCATGTAGATGCTCTGCAATATGACAGTGCGTCATCCATGTTCCTGGATTCGACATCTCTACTAAAATATCAACTTTCTGTCCTGTTGGAATAAGCGTCGTATCTTTCCATTGTAGATTATCATTCACGACACCGTCACGCGATAGTACAACAAATCGTTGTCCATGAAAGTGAATAGGATGTTGCATGGGATGCATTGAGTTTGGATCGTTGAATATACTAATCTTTACCAAATCACCCTTATTAAATGACCAATCAATATCCATATTTGTTTTTCCTGTTGCTTCATCAATAATCTGCCACTCAAGATTCTGGTCATTAGATATTTGATTCATCATTACCATTTCATCTTCCCATTCAATTCCATCGTTTGAATGTTCTTCAGTAGCTTCTACATTGAGATACGGTTCACAGCCACCCATCTGTGGCATCATTTGGCAATGTTCAATAGCTTGTTCTTTGTTCATTTCCATACCCATTAACATAATCTTTTCAGAATCTTTCATCATAGATTTTTGATTCATATTTCCCATGTTGCCGTCCATCATCATACCTTGCATGTTGCCTTTCATTGCAATATTAAGACGAAGTGATTTATCCGCTTTCTTTGAAAGAATATTATCCAAGTCGTTAAGTACAACATCATAGTCGCTGCTACTATCTCTAAATTGAGTAAAAGAAGCTGTAGGACTTTTATCCGTTTTAGTAACGATAACCTCACCAATTTTTTCTCCTCGATGAGATATCTCGTATATTCCAATTTTTGAATACATTGTTTCAATAATATATCGCTCGGCAGGTGCGATAATAACATCGTCAATAAATTCTTCCTTTTGAATTCGTCCGACATCACCACCGACATGCTTTATTTCAGTTCCTTCAAATTCAAGATCAAAGACTCGAGTATTCGCAACATTAGTTAAGAAGAATCGATTTATTTGCCCTTGCTCAACCTGAACTTTGAAATTCTTTTTATCATTGATAAGTAGCGTATCTCCAAATCGTCCCATCAGCGTATGAGTTACTTTTTCACTATCAAATTCTCCGTTCTCAAGAAAATCATCAAAGATCAGATATTCCTCTTGGTTTGCTTGATTCCAATAATTTCCATCCCCATCGACGATAAAGTTCCCATAGAGACCAAGTTCTTGAGTATAGTCTTCTCGAATATGAGGGTGGTACCAATATACGCCTTCATCTGGGAATGTAAGGGTGTATGAAAATGTCTCGCCTGGTTGAATAGGTGCTTGGGTAACATCAGGGACGCCATCAAAGGCATTGTCGAGTCGCAAACCATGTGAATGAAGGGTTGTATCAACATCAATACTGTTCTTCAAATTCACTGTAATGGTCGCATCTTTCTGAACCTTGATAACAGGACCTGGAATTTGTCCGTTGTATGCAAGGCGTTTGATAGTCCTATTACCAACCTGTTGTTTTACGATACTTGCCTCCAATTCAAGAGTATCACCGTCGGCAAGCTCTATGACTTGCATATTTTCAGCACTTTTAAGTTCTGCCATCTTTAAAATGGATGTTAATGAATGATTCTCTGTTTTAACTATAGTATTTTTTGAATCACTATTTGTTATAAAAAATACGATAGCAATTGCAATAAATAAACCTAAAGCAATAAATATTTTATTCTTTTTATTCATAGTAATTATTTCAATTCATCGATAGCCGCCTGAATTGCTTCAATTGGATATGCTCCAGGTAAAAATCGAACTTCTCCTGTTTTATTATTTCTAATAATATTTCCTGGTGTTCCTGTAACTCCTGCATCAACTCCTGATTTGATATCAGCTTGTACATCTGCTAAAAATTTCTCTGAATCAAGACATGTCTGGAATTCATTTGTATTAACGCCAACTTCTTTTGCAAGTGTTGTTAATTCTGAAACTTCCATACCTTTTCCATTTGAATCAGTTGTTTCAAAAATTTTGTCATGATACTGCCAGAATTTTTCATTGCCACCAATATCCGCAACACATTCAGAAGCGAGTGCTTGTTGTGTGGCCAGTGGATCATGAAATCCTAACGGAAAATGGCGGAATACTGAATTCACCACACCTGGATTATCAGCAATTGCCTGTTTTGGTGTTTTATAAAATCGTTTACAGAATGGGCATTCAAAATCTGAATATTCAATAATTGAGATAAGTGCATCACGGTCTCCTAGAATATGGTCATCATCGTTTGGAGGAATTACATTTTTAGCCTGTTCGGCGGCTTGTTTTTCTTGCTGTACTTGAGCTTCTAATTGAGCTTTCTCTTGCTCTTTTTGATAATCTTCAAGTTGTTCTGCGAAACTTAATTGATTATTAGAACTAGAAGTATTTCCTAGTCGTAGACCAAGAAACACTAGTGCTCCAGCAACTAATACAGCAGCTATGATAATAGCTATTGTCGTTTTATTTTCTTTCATATATTTAATATATTATTTTGCTAATGGTTCATGTGTTTTATTTTTATTCAGAAGAAGGAATTTTTGAAGAGCGTCCACATCAACGTCATCAAATTTTACAAGTTTTGTCCATGCTACCGCTGAAATGCGTGTATTATTTTCTGGACGTGGAGTTACAATAACTGATTGTGCATTAGTATCTGTGAACTCTTTTAGGATATCTATTTCGTCTTGATTAAGATTGTTATAACTTACCCAAACACCACCATGCTCTACAGCGTGTAGAGCTGACTCATCATCAATTGGTTTAGGATAGAATCCCCATTCTGGAGCTTGTGCATAATGCGGTCCTGATGTTGGTGGGTTTGAGTTATATTCAAAATTACCAGGCTCTGAAATATGTTCAGTTCCCTGGTCTTTGAATTCTTGAACATCAAGAACAATTTCTTTTTCAAATAAATCGTCAATAGCTTGCTGTTCGTTTTGTTTTGCTTTGTTACTAGATATATAAGCAAAAAGTAATAACAAAATAGTTACCCCAATAAATATTAAGGTTTTAGTGTTTTTATTTCTTTGTTTTTTCATATTAAAAGTTAATTTATCTTGTAAAAAATAAACTAACTTATGAGAGATGTGATCTTGCTAACTGCTGATAGGAGATAGGAATTCGTTCGCAAGTATTTTGAAAGGTAGGAAAAGAAATAAATCCTTCCTGCAATTCAACTGCTACAAAATTAGAGATTTTAGAAAGTGTGAAAAACTGTGATGAAACATACATTTCATCACTTTGAATTTTTTCACAGATTTCCATATTCATTTCATGGTGACATTCACTACTCTCACATGTCTCTGCAATAGTATGGTTGTGCTTTTCGCCCATAGCTTGTGCTTGAAGAGAATGATGCCCTAGCAGTACTAGTGCAATAATGAATATTCCTATATATTTGTAGAATTTTGAAAACATATAATTACATCAATATTAACATAATTATTGCCATAACAACCATTAGTAGATCCTCTGCCAACGTTACCCACGTCATAGGAACCTTGAATACAGTTCCAAGACAAGCACAAGGTATTTCCTCTTTTTTAAGAAGTTTGATATATACACCAATAGCTCCTATGCTCATTACAATGATAGTTATGGTGTTTGTAATAAATGGTACGAAATTTATAAAGTAAAGAATTCCTAAACCAAGTTCAATAAATGGATATACGTAGGCATAGATATTACTTCTCTTGGCAATTATGTCGTATTCTTTATACGCAATTACAAAATCTTTAAGTCTTAATAATTTTAGTACTCCAAATACAACAAAGAATCCTCCCATAAACATTCTCATTCCAAAACTAAAATTCTGGGTCATGATGAGTGTCGTTATTACAGAGAATACTAATATTACTCCAACAATAACAAAAAGTGGTATTAAATCCTTAAGATGATTTTTCTTTACTTTTAACTGTGTTATTGAGGTTTCCATATCCATAGAAATAGAATAATTACCAAGAAGTGTTAAGGCTTCTTGCATTACTGATATTTGAATATGTTTTGACATTGAAATTTTAGCAAGTTCTTTCTCCCAATTAACATCTACTTGCGTTATACCAGGGATTGATTTCAAGGTTTGTGTGATTTTTTCTTTACAATTATCACATGTCATTCCTGTAATTTTGTAGGTATGTTTCATAATGTAAGTATACCAGAATAGAATAATCTGCTAACCAAAAATATTAATATTCAAAAACTATTTGCAAAATGCTTTCTTTATTTTGTTTAACCACTCCAATTGTTCTTTTGTTTTCCTTATTATTTTTGTATTAATAAGCTTGGTATATCCACAATACTCACAGATATGTTGATAGCGTATTTGTGCATCTTGTAATATCTTTTTCGCCTTCATATCGTGATAGCAGAGTTCACAAATAGAACGAGATATCTTGTAAATTTCCCCATTAGGATACAAGAGTTGCATAGGCAGGCAACCTTCAATACATTTATAAAAAGTAAGGATCTGACTATTTTCTTGATTCACAAAAGACTCTTCTGTTACAGTATCAGCGCTACATCGATTACATAATACTTTTTTTAGAGGTAGATATTTTTCAATTCTACGTTCTCTCTCTGCATTATCGAGTAAATTTTGTTTAATACTTCCCTCTTTTTCTCTTGCTCTTCGCTGTATTATTTCTCTTATTTGTATAAGTGAAATCATAATAGCTTTGTCCTTTCCTTTTTGATAGTCCCCATAAGTGATATCTGTTTTAAGAAGTAATTCTATGATGTTTGCACGTGTTACAGCGTTGAATTCTGCTAGATGTGATAAGCAGATTTTGATGGTCATGGTGTCGTATAATTCTTGGTATTCTTTGATGATATTTTTTGTATTCATATCCATGGAATATACCGTATGAATGTTCGTGTTTTTATAATAAAAAACCAATAAGAATAATAGACTTAATATTCTTTATTTTTTTAAAATTTCCTCGTCGTGTATTCGAACCTAGCTAAAACCTATATTTATATAGGTTTTAAGGTATTTTTTATAGAAAAATTACCATTATGGTTATTATTGAATACAGATTGTTATATACTAAAAAAGCCTTATTTTATAAGGTTTTTTTTGGTGTTTTTATTATCAAGACTGGAAAAGTTACCAAAATGGTAATTTGCTGGGCGTCGTGTCTAAAGCTCGAACGTATTTAAATAGTAATATACTGTAATATTATTAATCAATTGCTTCGATAAGTCTTTCAGCATATGCAAAAGCAACAATCTTAATCCAATCTTTAGTAACAACAATTAACCAAAACAGAAGTAGTACAATTAGTAATATTCCTGAAACCCATAAGGAGTAATTAGTTGTTTCTAGTAGTTGATGATTCAAATAGGAGTGGAGCGTAATTATTATCATTGATATAGCTACTAGAATTAATCCTATATGTTTAATTCCCCAAAGATTTCTGCGAAAACCATAGCTAATATTTTCTTGAAACAATAACTTATACTTTGAAGTGTCACGTGTTTCTTTTCTTAAATAATTACACCAAGCTTCATAAATTTCATCAGCCTGACTCTCGTCTGAAGCTTCAATATCAACCATATTAGCCAAACCAATATTGGTTCTTTCATTTAATGTTTGATGAGCTTTCTTTGTGGTATGAGTATCTAAAACATCATCAGTTAATCTTAAGATTTGAGTGGTGGGTGCTCCTCCCCATTCTTTCCATAATTTCTTTTCAGCTCTTTTTCCCTTATCTCTACCTAATTGCCCAAATACAAAAGATAGTAATGTAATTAGACCAATACCTCCTAGAGCACTATAAATATTTTGATAGTCTATTGAAAAATATATTCCAATTATTAATACAGGTAATAGTGTAATTATAATTGGATAAATTCTTGCGTTTAATTCGTATTTATTAATCATTCTTGTACTTTGTCTTTAAATGGATAAGATGTCGCAGCGCCATAACCGCTTCTAAATGGAACATTTTGCTTGTGAATTAGGTTACTTTCTTCTGTTGTAAATACACTAGCTCCTCTTCTAATGTATGCGTTTGTTACTTTATATGAAGGGTGTTTAGGTGCATTTTTTGAAGCAGAGACAAAAGCGACATCAGTTTTAATAGCATCAAGAATTTCAGGAGATATATTTCTATGACTTCCATGGTGAGGAACTTGTTTCCAATCTACCCTCGAAATATCAATATAATTATCTTTTGCATATTTAATAACATTCTGAAGGGCTGGTATTCCTGCATCTCCAGTAAATAAATATTTTCTATTATCGAATTGAAATAAACTTATTACGCTAGAGTTGTTTTCAGCTGAAGTTTCGCCTGTTTCATCTAGTAGTTCAATATCAAAAGTTTCTTCTACCCAATTGAGTAAAGCAGATTTTACAGAAGTGAATGTTCTACCAAGGAAAGATTCTGACATGCTTTCGCTTTTTGTTTCAGGGCTTTTAGCGGAATCTACCAATAGGCTTTCATAATATTCTTCTGTTGGACCTAATACTTCAATAATTCCATCTAAAAATTTTGTTCCAGCAAAGGGTTCAATAATCTCAACTTCATTTTCAATAGCAAGTTGTTCAAGTTCGTAAGCGTACCTATATGCTTTACGTAAACGTTCTTTGAGACTTTCATCTGTTATCCTTCCATCATGAAATAAATCTCGTATTCGTTCTGAATGTTCCCATGGAAGATGCATCCATAATTTACCAACTGATAATTCTTCCATTACTACTCTTAAGCCTGAAGTGTGGTCACTATCAGGATGTGTAGAAATAATTAAATCAACATATGTTGTACCATAATGTTCTTTAATCATATTTACTAATTGCTCTCCAGAGGTTTTGCTTCCACCATCTATTACAACAATATATTGGTTTTGTTTGTCAGAGAAATCCCCAAAGCGATATGCAATAGCATCACCACTTTTTTCACCTTCTCCTACAGATAACATGTCTATTTCTAATTGATTCATAAGCGTTTCTTTCAATAATTAAAGTTTAGCACAATCAAAATTCTGTCCAATTATATTTGTCTGACAATCTGTCATTTACAAGGTGGTAACTTTTGAAGTCTTTTGTTCTGACAACTTCAAAATTACACTGGTATCATGACCATCCCAATCAAGCAAAATATTACTTATTTTGGTAGAACTAATTTTAGAGAAGAGCATAACTTATTCGGTATATATCAATCTGACCGTTTACTTCACACATACATTATTGGTAAAACAGGAACAGGAAAAAGTTCTCTTTTAAAAACGAAAATCCTTCAAGACATCTATTTTAATAGAGGTCTTTGCTTACTTGATCCTCATGGAGATTTAGCTTCATCAATCTACAGCGAAATTCCAGAGGAAAAGAAGAAAGATGTTGTCTATCTTGATATTGCGGATACTTCACTTCCCTATGGATATAATCCATTGAAAAAAGTCTCAAGAGAAAAACAATCATTAGTTGTTTCAGGAATACTTGAGATATTTCATAAGTTATGGGGAGATAAGGCTTGGGGAGCAAGGATTGAAAATATTATGAGATATATTCTCTTTACCCTGTTAAGTCAGGAAAATCCATCCATGCGAGATATTATTACCATTCTTCATGATGAAGAATTTAGGAGGTTATGCATTTTAAATGTACAGGATGAAGATATACGTAAATTTTGGTATGGAGAGTTCAAGAGTTACACGAAAAACGATTTTACTGCGATATATAACAAGGTGGGAGCATTTCTCTCTCATAAGGCAATCAAACGCTTTGTGATAGAGAATATGCATCAAATATCGCTTCGTAAGATGATGGATGAAGGTAAAGTGCTTCTTGTAAATATCTCTAAAGGAAAATTGGGTTCTGATGCTTCTGATGTACTTGGTTCACTCTTTTTAAATTCTATTGCACTTTCTGCATTTTCTCGTATTGATACTCCTGAAGAGCAAAGAAAAAGTTTCTTTGTTTACCTCGACGAGTTTCAAAATTTTACAACGGAATCTATTGCTAACATGCTCTCGGAGTTACGAAAATTCCGCTTGGGTTTATCCTCTGTCATCAGTATATCTCACAACTTTCGCCAAAGATTAGAGATGCTGTTTTAGGAAATGTAGGAACAACAATAGTGTTACGAATTTCGCTCGATGATGCTCGGTATATGGAGCGTTTCTTTCACCCAGTATTTGAAGCTTCTGATTTTATCAATCTCGCTAACTATGAAATGTATATAAAGCTTTGCATTTCTGGACGACCATCACGAGGGTTTAGTGCTGAAAGTATTATTTGGAAGTTTCCAAAATGGTAACTTTTGAAGTCTTTTGATGTTCGTGTTTTGACTTCATACTGCTAGTGAACCTTAAAAAATTAATGATATGAAAACAGAAGTTAAAACAAATTCAACACCTATCCACGAAGTTGAAATTCATTACAAGCGACCTCATTTTGATATGATGAAACAAATATCTTGTTCTTCTGATGCAGAGCAGATTTCACGTAAGTTTATCAATGGTAACCGTATAGACTTAAAGGAGTTTTTTTGGGTTATTCTTTTGAATAATTCAAACAAGATACTTGGTATTTCTGAAATATCTACAGGAGGAGCAACAGGCGTTATTGTTAATACTCGTGAGATTATAATGCTTATGATTAGAAGTAATAGTACTGGTGTTATTCTTGGGCATAATCATCCAAGTGGTAAGCTTACTCCTTCTGAAGCTGATAAGAAGATAACTGAAAGCATAAACAAACTTGCCGTGCTCATTAATGCGAAAGTTCTTGACCATCTCATTATTACCAGTGAGGACTATTACAGTTTTGCTGATAATGGATTATTGTGATGATAGATACAAGAACAAGAAAAGCTTTGAAGAGAATTCGAGAAGAAAATTCTTCATTACTTACGGAAGCAGTTATACAAGAAGCTTTAGAGTATAATTCAGTTACTTCATTCTTTCACGATATTTTACATCATGGTTGTCAAAGTGGTATGGTATCTTCCTTAATTTATTATGTAGATACACATGCATTTTTTATAGAACACTATGATGAAATTGAAGAATTACGTTTGGAGTTTGAAGAAAATATAGGAGAACCATTACATGTTAATGGAGACCTTATGAATTGGTTTGCATGGTTTGCCTTTGAGGAAACAGCACGAAAACTTGCGAATGAATTACGATTGGATAGGTAAAAAGCACTTAATTATTTAAGTGCTTTTTTACTAGTTATATTTTTTAAAGTTTTCAGCTTGTTCAAAAATCTCTTTATATACTTCATCTCTATCTATTGGAGGATAATCGTTTTCAGCCAACAGAATAATTAAATCTACTTTTAATTCAGCTTTCAAATCACTTCGTTTGCTCCAGTCTGTATATTTAGCTTTATCATCAACAACTATTTTTACTTCCTTCGCTAGATGAAGAAGTTTTTCTTCAGGGTAGTCAAAATCATATTTATGAGCTAAAGATTTTAAAATATCGTAAAAGGCTTTTTCTTCAAAATCTATTCCTAAATCTTTGAAAGAGTCTTTCTCTTTTTTAAGTTCATAAAAAAGGTCAATAATTTCATCAGTAAAGTCTTCAAGAACCTCACTTCGTAATACATCACTTTCTTTTCTTTCATTGTATTTCTCAACTAAAATTTGCATCTTTTTAGAAAAATCAATCCCCTTAACCTTGTTTACTTTTTTAAGCTCTCCAATTGCTTTTGCAAGTAATTGTTGAAGAAGTTTAATTTTTGTATTTGGAAGTTTAATCTTTTCAATTTTAGCAAGATAGTCTTCGTCAAAAATATCTACTTCTTTTTCATCATCATTCCCTAACTTAAATATTTCTTGAACGCCATCACTTTGTAATGCATCTTTTATCATCTCTCGTACTCGTGCATTCATCTGTGCTGTATCAGGAGCATTTCCTTTAGTTAATTTAAATACAATAGACCGTACTGCTAAATAGAAGTGAATACTATCTCTCTCTTCATCAGAATATACATCACTTCCTGATGAAATATCATAAGCTGCTTTCAATCGTTTTACGATGTCCATAAAACGACGTTCTTTTTCTTCGGTAATCTGAACGAATTCAGCTGCTAGATTAAGTGTTTGAAGTTGGTCGAGAGTATTCCCCTTAAAATACTTTTCAGAATTAAACGTATGAAAGAGTTTTTGCAATAAATCTAAATGGTCACGAACCACAGTGATAGATTTAGTTATGTCTTCTACATTTTGTCCACCAGTATTTCCAAACTCCGCAAGAGCAAGATTCATTTGTCTTTTGATACCAATGTAATCAACTACGAGTCCTTTATTTTTCCCTGCAAATTTTCGATTAACTCGTGAAATTGTTTGAATAAGATTATGACGTTGAATTGGCTTATCAATATAGATAGTGTCCAAGAAAGGAACATCAAAACCAGTCAGCCACATATCTACAACAATGGCTATTTTAAAGTTAGATTTTTCATTTTTAAATTGGCGGTCTAATTCCTTACGGTATTCTTTGTTTCCTACCATATCGTAAAGCTCTTTAGGATCATCTTTCCCTCTCGTCATGATGAGCTTAACTCGCTCCATTGGTTTAATTTCTTTTTGTTCTTTGTGAGTAAGTTCTACCCCTTCATCATGAGTTTTAATTTCTGCCCATTCAGGACGAAGAGCAATAATTTCTTTATACAAATTATATGCAATAGTTCTATTGCTTGCTACAAACATTGCCTTCCCTTTTACGGTTGAACCTTCACTTACACGTTTGTCATAATGAGCAACAAAGTCTTGTGCTACCGCTTTTATACGGTCAGGGTCACCAATAATGGCATTCATACTTGCTGTTGCTTTCTTACTTTCTTCTATTTGGTATTCATTAGCTCCTTCATCAGCACATTGATTATAATACCCTTCAATTTCAGCAAGTTTTTCATTTTTCAAAAGAACTTTTGCAGCTCTACCTTCATACACAATCCTTACCGTAATTTCATCTTTAACAGACTCATTCATAGTATAGGCATCAACAACTTCTCCAAAGACATCCAAAGTGGCATCAATAGGAGTTCCTGTAAATCCAACGTACGTTGCGTTAGGTAATGAATCGTGAAGGTACTTCGCAAAACCATAACTTTTCTGTACTCCTTTTTCTGTTACCGTAACTTTTTGGTCAAGATTCGTTTGGCTTCGGTGTGCTTCATCAGAAATACAAATAACATTTGTTCTGTCGGTAAGAAGTTGTGTGTCTTCAGTAAACTTATGAATGGTCGTTAGAAATACACCACCACTTTGTCTTCCTTGAATGAGTTCACGAAGTTCTGCTCGGCTCTCAACACTAATAACATTATTGTCTCCAATAAATCCTTTGGCGTTGGTAAATTGTCCTGCTAATTGGTCATCTAAATCAGTACGGTCAGTGATAAGAACAATCGTTGGACTTGAGAAATGAACACTCTTCATAAGAAGTCGTGTTAGATACAACATAGTGTAACTCTTTCCACTTCCTGTTGCTCCAAAATATGTTCCACCTTTACCATCTCCATGTGGTTTTTGATGTGCCATGATGCTCTCATATAAATGAGTTGCTGCATAGTATTGAGGATAACGACAAACTATTTTTTCATTCTTTTTTGAGGTGTCAGGTAGATAAATGAAGTTTCTAATAATGTTTCGTAAGTCATCATTGTTAAACATTCCATGAACAAGTGTGTACATAGAATCAATACCATCTACATCTTTGTTAAGCCCTGCAACTCGTCGCCAAGCATAGAAGAACTCATAAGGCGCAAAGAATGAGCCTGCTTTGTTATTAACTCCATCACTAATAATACAAAAAGCATTATATTTAAAGAGTTCAGGAATATCACGTCTATATCGTACGGTTAATTGAGTATATGCATCATGAATAGTTGTTTCCTCACGAATAGAGCTCTTGAACTCAAAAACCACCAATGGTAATCCATTGATGTAAACTATCCCATCAGGAATACGTTTTTCGTAGCCAAGAATTTCTAATTGATTTACAAACTTATAATCATTGTTGTTGGTTTCAGCAAAATCAATAAGGTAAATCCAAATGTCTTTTTGGGAACGGTCTTCCCTTTTAAATGAAAATCCATCAGCTACTAATTTCATAATAGCTTTGTTGCTTTCGTATAGGTCTGAAGAAGAAAATGTTTTTAATTTATGTATGATTTGTTCGGCTTCGGAAGAAGTGAGTTTTTCTTTTTTATATTGATTAAGGAGGAATGATTTTAAATCATCTTCAAAAATCACTTCCTGCATATCACGAGAAATTGTACCACCATTAACATGCGGAATTTCTTCCGTTCTTAATAGTTCTATAAATGCTTTTTCTAATTGGTATTCTGTGAATTTCATTATGCTTCTTTTATTTTATCATGTTTTACATGATTATTTCCAAAAATCAGTTGGTCTTATCGTCTATCAAAATTTTCTAATTCCCATTGAGCAAGACTTAAATTGCTTTTATTAGCTAACTCTCTAGCATCATTAATTATTTGCATATAGGTGTTTATATCATCTAATTGAGTCCAATTAACTAATGGTTGTTTATATATTTTTTGCTGAATAATTCTATCTACAGGAAAATGAGGTGGTTCAGGTAATAAATCTAAACACCAATAGTATTTTAAAGCCAAATTCAGAAGTTTTTGACTAATACCGATATTTATTGGAGCTTTAAGTGTATCATCAAAAGATTTGGTATAAGTTGAAATACTAAAAATGTTTTCTATATGTTCTTCGTCTGTAACAGGCTTTTGATATCTACTTAACACAACCTGCTCTATATAGCCCTTCAGCATATTTCTAAAATAAATACGTTTCTTTTCAATTGTGTTTTGTTGATAAATTCCGCTGTGTTGGAATGCACCACCAAAAGTGAGTAACCAAATTTCTTCTATTAAAAAGTTTTGCTTTGTATTATTTAAAATCATTTTTAATTTTTCTATTTTAGATTGTTAAATCAATTATTTCCCACCCACTTTCTTCATATCTTTTTAAGCTGTCTATTAAATTTTCTTTTAACATAGCAAAACATAAAAGATGTGTAGGTCTTGAAAAACCAACATACATCATTTTTAAAGTCTCTTTAGCTCTTGAATCCTTATCAGTTCTGTACTTATGTTCCTCATATAAAAGTGGATTAGGTAAAATTATTTCTGGTTTAGTTTTAGTTGCTTTTTTTGCTATTATATTTAACTTTTCTGATTCATAACTGTAATATGATGTTTCTACATACATTGTCGCGCAATGAGTCTGCCCTTTAACGGAATGTACAGTTTCTATTTCGACAGGAATATCTTCTTCAATTGAAGAGACATCCTCTTTTTGATTAATAACAGTAACTAGTTCATTATATTCTTCCTCTAAAAACCTATTAACTCCACCGTTTATTTCTAAATTAAACCATTTCTTAAATTCATTTTGAATAAATTTTTTGATAGAATTATAGGTTTGAGAGGTTTTGTTAGTAACCATTATATCAAAAGACCATTGATACAGAAGACCTTTAAAACTCTCATAGTTATCAGTTTCAGGGTGATTTTGAATTTCCTTAATTAATTCCGATTTAGTGTAATATCGCTCAACTTCTTTGCCTTTTATTTTAATTTTATATGTTTTGTTTTCGATTTTTAGTACAGCGATTAATGCATTCAAAATTGCTTTTCTTGCAGGTTCCAAAGTCTCTTTGTTTTTATTGAAGCAGTGTAAATATTTTGAAAGTGTATTAAAAGTTTCCTTATTACTTTTGACTTCTTTGTTGTAATGGGGAAATATATTTTCAAGACGTAACTTATCTACATCATAGTCGTCGTTATTCCATTTAGCATTCCATCCTATTATTTTGAAGCCATATTTTTTAGACTCTATTGTTTCTTCAAGTTTGTTATTCCTTATAAGTTCTTTAAAGGTTTTTTCAAGTTTATTAATTGATTCTTTATTAAATAGGATAAGATGTGGTTTGATTGGTTTTTCTAACTCTCTTAATCCATTAACAACAAACCTTGCGTTACTATTATCGTCTTTTTGTCTGTCTAAAGTAAAGCAATTAACCAGTTCTGATACTTCTTTAGTTAAACGCTTCGAACCATTTAAAAATCTTTGATTTCTAGGCTCCCAATCAGCATTTGTTTTGACACTTTTACCTGAATTATAAATAGATTGGTTTATATCCCCAATTCTTTGAATTTTAGTATTTGAATTATCAGTATTAAAAATTTTTTCTATTAATTCAATTTGAAAAGACTCTAAATCTTGGGTTTCATCTATAAAAACATATCGAAATCTGTTTTGGAGTAAGAGCCTTACTTCTGAATAATAATCTAAATACCAATCAGCTAAATTGAATGAATCTCTATAGTTTAACAGCCCCTTTCTAAATAGATTTTCCTTCCAATTCTCTAGTTCAATATAATAAGGTTGATTTGGGCTATCGTGTTTGAGTATTGTTCTGTTATAGTATATTAACTTTCTTTCATTGATATTGAAATAAAATCGTTTAAGAAAATCTAGGATTTTTTCTTTACCCTCTTGAAAACCAACTGAACGACCAGCATTTACTAACCCTAGTAATTTATTAATTAGGTGCATTGGTTTTTGACCTTTCTTTGACCATTTAAGAGAGTGAAAAAAATTATTTACTTCGTAATCATAAAGCTCATCATCATTTTGTCTTATATAAGAACCATATTTGACTTGGCAAGCCTGATTTGCTAAAAACGTGTTTACAAATGATTGAACAGTACCAACAAAATTGGGATATTCAAAAAGACTTGGGCAATAAGATTTTAAGTTTTTTTCAATTTCTTCAACAGCTGCATTAGTATGTGAGAGAATAAGTATTCCAGAACCATCTTTAAATGGTAGCTGTTTTGATAGACAATAAAGTTTAGCTAATAGAGCAGTTGTCTTTCCGCTACCTGGTACGGCCAATAAATCACACGTGTTTAGATCCTTGATGAAAGGAACACGTTCCTCTGAATCAAATTCATTACCATCTATTAAAAGATTTTCAGCTTCTTTTATATGTTCGTCTTTAATCTTCATGTTCAATTCTACAGGTGTGCCTTATTGCATCAATTAAATAGCTTATGTGTTCATCGTTTTTATCCAAAACAAAATCATTAGAGCTAATCAGTTCTGCAAATTCATTAGCTACTGCTACCTTATCTAAATTTCCTTTAGCTTTTGATAATTTGGTTATTAATGTTTGTTCAAAGCCTTCATGCCAACCTTCATCTTCACAATATTTAAAAGATTTTGTCCTACTATGAACTCTACTGACAGCTTGTTTAAAGAGTTCTGAAACACTATCAGATTTGAATAGGCACCATTCTAGAGTCCATTCTTTGGTAATATTTAAATTGAGTTTAGTATTGGCTATATCACCAAGATTAGCCCTTATTCTAGCTTCCCTATTAGCTTGCTCTAATTCATTAAAAGTTCCATCACTTTTAGGTCTAACATCTAAATCTGTAACAATAGCCACAGGAATATTCATTATAGTGTCGTCCGCACGAAGGAATATTTTTGCAAAATGTAAATAAGCAGTAGAACCAACATTAACTATTGAAACTTCATGCTTTGTTAAATCGTAACCAAGCTTTTTTGCTAATTCAGGAATGATTATTTCCTCCGCCCATCCTTCTACTATAATTACACCTTTTGAAAAGAATAAATTGGATTTTGTGACATCTAAAAAACGCTTTAAGTATTTAAGGTTTTTTTTATCAAGTTTTGTCATTCCGTTATCAAGAGAAAAGGCTTTATCATCTTTACAGATAATTAAATTCTCAATAGGTACTTTAGAAGCAAGATTAGGGCTATGGGTAGTTAAGATAAATTGAACATTTTCTGTTTCTCTTTGAATTGACTCAACAACTTTCATTTGAGCTTGAGGATGTAAATGTGCTTCTAATTCTTCAATAAGACAAAGCTTTAATCCATTCCAGTCTCTTTTTAGGTGTAATAATTCAGTTGCCATAAAAAGACGATTCATGGTTCCTAAACCTAAATTTGTTGCCCCTTCTATTCCTATCGACACCTTTTCTAAAATAGATTTAATATCAGGGTTCGTAAGGTTTAACTTTGAGCCTATTGCTTCAGAAATGAAATCTTGTAAAAAACTATCAATTACATCTTTTATTTGTGCCTTATTACTTTGTTTACCCTCTTCTTGATTATCATCTTCAAACCAATCTTTAATTTGATTATTAACATCAGAAAACCAATTAGTAAATGGATGAGTATTCTCTATACCTTCCTTAAACAAATCGTGACCTTGAAGGATTTGAGAAACTCTAGAATTTTTCTTTGCTATTAATTCCGTATCTGCATCTCTTAAAGCCTTTAGATATGTTGTTTTTAAGTAACTTCTAGCTTCAGCATTTAATTGATGACCAAAATTATCCATTCCAGCTTTTAGGTCGGTTGGTATTATTCGATTATCTCTTATTTCGACTTCATAAATTAACCTTAAAACAGGAGAAGCATCATCTCCTTCTCCTTCCCAACCTAACCATTCAATAAAATTCTTTGCCTCCTCGGTTGATAATCCTCTAAAATATAATTCAATTCTTAATTTTTTAGTGTCTTCAAAAAAATCTTCTTTTTCAACCTTAATCCACTCATAAGCATGAGTTTTTAGTACAAGCTTAATAGCATCTAAAATTGCAGTCTTCCCTGAATCATTTTCACCAATTAATACATTTAAACCATTTTTAAAAGGCACAACTAAATGTGGGTTTTCTAAATCAAAGTCAGGATGACCATATTTTCTAAAGTTCCATAATTTTAATGTTGATAAATGCATATTGTCTTTTCTAATTTGCTAATTCTTTTTCAACCTCTAACTTTGTCATTTTTGCCAATAATAGACTTTGGAGTCCTTGAAGGGTTAGTGATTCTTTAGTCAAATTTTCTCTTTTGTCTATAAATGAAGAGAAAGGAGTTTTATAAATCAAATCATTATTAGGTTTAAGAATTTTTATATTTTCAATATAATCTTTACTCAAATTTTGTTGTGCTCCCCCTATTGCTTGTGAATGATTGTATTCTTGATTATTTAAAAAATGATAATACAAGTAAGCTGATTCTTCGATTCTTTCACAAATAACTCCACAACACGCTTGATTTGTAGTTGTTTCAAATTTCAAAAATCCAATTTCACCTGCATTAACTCCATACATTGACATCAAAACGGTATTGATTGGAAGCAACTTTGCTGAACTACCATTTAATCCATCTTTAGAAATCCATTCTCTAGAGGTAATAATAATATTATTTTTTATCTCTCCAGTTTTAAGCCAAGGAACATCTTTTTGATTCCAGAAATGTGGTTTCGTTCTACTTGGCGTCCCTCCACTTTTCATATCTTTTGAAAAATCTTTCACACTTTCCACACTCCACCCAACAGGAATCTCCTTATCCAACTCCTCATTGTAGATCATTTCACCACCAGAAGATTTATAAGGTTTCCCTTCTGCACTTGGAAACTCAAAATCTACAAACCAATGTTTGTATAGTGCTTGAGCTGTTTCTTCTAATTTTTGATTGAGTTGCTTATTGAGATTAACTCGGTTTACAACGGTTTTATATTCTTTTATTATTTTTCTTTGTTTATCAATACTTGGAATTGGAAGTTCAACTTCACACATTTCGTCATAGTCAAAAAATTCATGAGCAGAGCCATGAGATTTAAATCTGGCATATCTATCAAATTCAGGACGACGAAACCACATCATTAAATATTCAGAATTTAAGATATTCTCATCTTTAGATTTAAAAATCCTGTATGAAGGAGATACAATACAATCTTTTCCTTTCCTTAAAGCAATAGAAATTTTATCTCCGTTTCTAGTTGTAGCCCTATTGAAAGCAAATTGACCTGTTCTAACCACCCTGTATTTTGATAAATCAACTCCAATAGTATTAGTTTTTGCCTTTTGAAAGTATTTTCTATTACTGATACCTTTAAGGCTTTTGATTAGGTTTCCTGTGTTTTTTTCATCACAAGGCTCAATGTAATCTCCAAGTCTTTTATAGTTCGATGTCATAGCCTAATTCTTTGAAAACTTGTAATAAATCATTTTTTGATTCCACCTCTTGTTTTAATAAATCGGTCATTTCATTTTGTAATGACTTCATCTTGTCATCAAAATTGATATTTTCGTCTTGGTTTACAAACTCTATATATTTACTTGGCACTAAAGAAAAGTCTTTTGCCTTTACCTCTTCAAGCTTGGCAGAATAGCAATATTCAGGTATATCTTTATAGTTTGAATCCTTTTGTTGCCAATTGTGATAGGTTTTTGTGATTTCTTCTATGTGGGCAGTTGAGAATTGAATGAATTTTTTTTCAAAAGGTTCACCTATTTGCCGTAAATCCATAAAAAGAATTTCATCTTCTCGATTTCTATAATTACGAGTTGTATCAGGTAATTTTACCGTACGTTCTTTTTTATTATTATTTAATATCCATATTGAAACACTAATATCTGTTGTATAGAACATGCTTCCAGGTAAAATTATAATTGCCTCAACAATACCGTTTTGAATAAGCTTTTTTCTGATTTTATATTCTTCTCCTCTTCCAGACAACGCTCCATTAGATAGAACAAACCCAGCAACACCATTTTGAGAGAGTTTAGAAGCCATGTTTAAAATCCATCCATAATTGGCGTTACTTTTTGGTGGCACTTCGTAACCTCGCCACCTTGGGTCATCAATTAACTCATCACTAGCTCTCCAATCCTTTTGGTTAAAAGGTGGGTTTGCCATGATAAAATCTGCTTTTAAATCTTTATGTTGGTCATTAGCAAAAGTATCTGCTGGCACTTCACCTAAATTAGCAGCAATTCCTCGAATTGCGAGGTTCATTTTTGCTAGTTTATACGTAGTAGAAGTATATTCTTGTCCATAAATTGATACTTCTTTTTTGTCTCCATGATGGTTTTCAATAAACTTCATGGATTGCACAAACATACCACCTGAACCACAAGCAGGATCATAAATGATTCCCTTGTATGGTTCTATCATCTCTGCGATAAGGTTAACAATACTTTTAGGAGTATAAAATTCTCCCTTTCCTTTACCTTCTGCGAGTGCGAATTTGCTTAAGAAGTATTCATAAACACGCCCAACAATATCTTGTTCTTTATCTTTAAGTGTATCAATATTATTAATGGTATCGAGAAGTGCTGAAAGCTTACTCACATCCATATTAAGACGTGAAAAGTAGTTGTCAGGTAACGCACCTTTTAGTGCAGGGTTATTTTTTTCAACGGTATGTAATGCAGTATCTATTTTTAAGGCAATATCATCCTGTTTAGCATTTTCTATTATGTAGCTCCAACGAGATTCTTTTGCGAGAAAAAATACATTTTTCATGTTATAGAACTCTTTCATTTCAAGATATTTTTCCTTGCCTTCTTTTGTGAGTTCTAATTTTCGTTCTTCAAATTTATCACTTGCAAACTTTAAGAAAATTAAACTTAAAACAACATGTTTATATTCTGAAGACTCAACTGTTCCTCGTAATTTATTTGCTGAATCCCATAGTGTTTCTTCAATCGACTTTTGTTTTTTAGTTGTTGTTTTTTTTGCCATAGATATGTGTACGTCTTATATATATTTATTCTACCAAATATAAACGATTTGTCAGAGAGTTCGGTAAAATTTGGTTTTTGGAAAATCTAATTTTAATTTAGTAGATAAATATATTGCTTTTAAAATTTAAACCCTATGACGCTCTATGAATTTTTAGTAGAAAATGAAAATGACCAATATCAACTTGTTTGGGATAGTGGTCAGTATATTTCTTCGTGCGTTCAGGGAGATTTTCGTATACATCTTTATGCAATTGATAAATTCTTTGTTGAGATTTATTACAATACGAAAACGAACGCTATTGTAGATAAGAAGTCCTTTACTCATGGTCTTTTAATGGAGAAATATTGTCCTGAAATCAATTCTTCTCTTTAATTTCTTTTCCTTTAAAGATGGTTTTTTATAGCCATTTGCTCTTTCATTATCTGTGCACCTTATAGATTGTTTTTTATGGTCACTTTCGTTCGTATTAGAGAAGCGAATAACAAGTTCACGTTATTACATGAGCATCCACTATGCACAAGGAATGCTCTTTTAGATTCCTCCTTGTGCATACTGCATATCTCACGTCGAGTCATTCCGTGTATTATTCGTTAACCTTATATAATACTATGACTCAAAATGACTTAACAAAAAAATTACAAACTATTATCGATACTACAGAAAATTCTATTGAAAGAGCTGTTGCAAAAGAAGCTCTCGATGCTGATGATATTCAACACTTCTTTTCAGACCTTCTTGGATATGGATGTGTATCAGGAATGATTTCATCTCTCATTTATTATGTAGATACTCATGCCTTTTTTGATACACACTATGACCATATCCAAGAAGCACTTCAAGAATATGAAGCAAATCATGGAGAACCTTTTAAAATCAAAGGTGATTTGAAAAATTCTCTTGCATGGTTTGCATTTGAATATTCAGCATACGAGTTAGCTTCACAACTTGAATTACTATAATCGTTCAATCATTTTTAGAGAAAAAACATTTTAAATTAAGATGTTTTTTTAATGATGGAATTGTGGCATATTTTTTACGTTGAATGCTTTCAAAACTATTCGAGCTAGGAAAAATCCAGCAACATACGCAAGGAACATAATGGTTTTAAAGTAATCTTCAAGAATTATTTCTGGACCAAAATTATTGATGATTAGATACATAATGCTGAAATAAAAGAGGTTATAAAGTAAACTTCCGAGTGTTCCCCATTGCCCTGTAAAGAGATATTTTAAGCAGGCAAAAGCAAACATAATAATGATAATTATTAGAATTTTTTGCCAATTATCAATAAGTGCAGTATTGATAATGTCCCACGCGAAATTAAGTCCCTTGGTAATTGAAGGGATAAATATTTCCATAAATTGATTGAGAATGGATTGAGCGTATTCAGGTGCTTGTGTACTCGTTGTCATGATTTATTTATACACTTCACTTTAAATTAGTCAATGAGCAAGATTGCTTTTTATCAGATAAGTCTATCAGGATAAAAAGCATTCTTGGCAAGGGTATTCCCTTGCATCCCTTTATACATCTAAATCTTTAGATGTATTTTTCTTTAAGTGTTTGAGTTGCTGTAAGCGAGATTCAAGACTATTAATTTCTTGAAGGTTTAGTTCACGAGCTTTTTTCATGTCTTTCATCAGATCATCTAATGAATTGATGTGATGAAAGTTTGTGTAGTTTTTATAATGAATAATCTCAAGATTATTTTGAGGGTTTTGGGTAATGAGAATTCCACTAAAATCTATCCAATGTCCTGTATGTTCTTTGAATACATCGTTAAGTATTTCATGGGTTTTTGGTGCATATTTTGCTTTTGGATTAAAGAGGTCTTCAGGAGTTGTGTGATGGGTTTCCCAAAGGTACTGACGAATGTGTTCTTTTGATATCTGTTCCATGATTATCGGTTTTTATGTTGTGAGTTGTCTCTTCCACGCTTACGCAAGAGTTGTAATTCTGCTGTTCGCTTTTGTTCTTTAGTTTTCAAATTAAGATTCATTATTCGCTCGTTGGAATAGCCAAGAGTTGAAAAACGATACTTTCGTTTTTCTCCTTTAATACCTGTTACCTTCCCTCTGCGTTCATAGAGTTCATAGCCTTCTTTCTCTAATTTTTTATAAAAAGAGGTTGATGATGAAGCGTTGTTATAGGCATCAGCAACATGAAAACGTATATCATGTTTTTCACTTATTCCTTTTCGTAATTGAATTTGATACTCAATTTCTGAAGGTATCGTGAAGGCTTTTTTTTTGAGTGATTGACCTTACTATGAACGAGTCCAAGTTCTTTATTCTGCCATTGTTCCATAGTCAGTTTTATATCCTTAAATTCTTTATGTGTTTTGCGTATTACTTTTCCTGTTGCAAATTCAACTGATGAAATAACAAAATGAATGTGACGAAACTCTTTATCGCTGTGCATCGTTGAAACGATAAGCGAGTTTGGGCTTCGCTGTTGTATGTATTTTCGAGCAACCTTTAAAAGAACATCCTGTGATAATTTTTGAGTATCCGATTTATGGAAGCTGATTATTTCATGATAGCTTACGTTCCCTGTTGTTCGTTTAATACGCCTTTTCTCATTATTATCAGAAACATGTTTCATCATGTTCTGAATTCTGTGTTCAGTAATTATGGAGCTTTGCTCTTGATGCTCTGCTTCTTTGAGTTTCTTTGTATATGCTCTATCTCCACGAATATATTGCGTCAATACAAATCCATCTACCTGATTGGTATGACCAGTCAGGATGTATCTAATGGCACGTTCTGTTGCCTTGAGTGACTTGATGGATTTGGATTTAATTATCATGTTGAATTAGAGTTTTGCTATGTTTTTTTCAAGTGATTCAAGTGACGTGATAAGTTGTTCGAGTGCTTCATATGATTCCGTATCAATTATCTCTTCAAGCCTATGAATGATTTTCATACTCTCTTGTTGTAAAAGAGCAAGCTGTTCTTGTGAGTGTGTTGGCATTGGAGTAGTGGTGAGATAATGTTCCACCGCAGAATACAGAAATTGAGAAACGGTTTGGCTTCCCTTTTGTTTCTTAATAAGTCCAAGAGTTTCTGCATCAAAACCAAGGGTATATTCTTTTCGCTTTTTTCTACGTTGTCTATGATATTCTCGAAACCAAAGTTTCCAATATTCTTTTTTTGCTTCTTCAATACGCTCGTCGCTAGGATTTTCTATCGTACCTAATACATCATCTAGATATTCGTGAAGACTTTCATATGTTTTATTATTCTTCTTCATGGTTGTTATTTTGTTTGTTGAAATTAATGTAATGCACGCTATGACTTATGTTGTGCTCTGTGTCTTCATCATTGCTTTTTATGGGTGCATCCATAGCAAGAAACTTCATGAGTTTCTTCTGCTTATAATGTGGTGTTACCTTGGCTTTAATAGGTCGCATACCTGATGGAATGACCAGTATCGAGTCTTTTGGCATGGTTCTGATTTCATCACTCGTCATAAGTGCTCGTGTGCGTGTTGCACCTTTCTCGTCGATATATTCATAACGCCCAAGTGTTTTTTCAAGATGCTGACTTTCATCGGTGAGTCCTGTGAAATACACTTTCGTATTAGCGTTGTTGAGAATGGTTTTTGCATTGTACTCACCATAATTTTGATAGAGCTGATTTTCACTTTGCAAAACACCTAATATGGGTGTGCGGAATTTTCTACTATTAGAAATAATGTTTGAAAGATTTGGGAGATAGAGTGAAGATAATTCATCCATGAGAATGAAAATATCATCGTCTTCATCTTTGGGAAGACTGCTAAATACATAACTGAAAAATTGTTCAAAAAATATTGAAAGAATGGTGCTGTAATAACTCATGTCACCCAAAGGACATCTTAAAAATAGGACAGTTTTTTCCTTACGAAGTGATGCAAAATCAAAGGTGTCAGTACTGGTTATATCGCTTAAGATTGGGTCATTACCGATGAAACTTAAACTTGCTTGTGCTGAAGAAATTATTGAGCTTCGTGTATTTTCACTATTCCCTAACAACGATTTGTATTTCTGAAAGAGTGTATCTGAAGCTTTTTCACTAAAGAGTCTATCAATAGTTTCAGGCTCGCCCTGGAGTATTTCAAGGAGATAAAAAACGTTAGCCAAGTTTTGATGTTTTGGATCTTCATTTTCTAAAATGAAGTTAATAAACATACCAATCAGGTCTACCGATTTATTATTCCAAAAATCCATTTCATCTTTTTTTGTTGTTGCTCGAACAAGCATTGATGCCACTTTCATTACATCAGCATGAGATGAAATTCTCTTGAGAGGATTGTAATAGATTGATGATTCTTTATTACCAAAATCGAGGGTTTTAACCTTAAATCCACGAGAGAGAAAATAGTTTTTTGTCGTACTAATTTCACCTGAAGGGTCGTTAATAATCATAGATGATTCAATGTTGAAGCATGAAGGGAAAATCACCGAAGATGTTTTTCCACCACCACTTGGGCTCACAATCACGAGGTTTTCTCGTGATTGTATAACTGACAAATGTTTCTTTCCTGTGATAGAGAATCCTTTATGCCGTGCAGAAATAAGTTTAGATTCTCGTTCAAATTTTGAAGAAAGTGAATGGTCTTTTTTAGAAAGAAGTTCTTCAAGGTAAGCTACCTTCTCTTCTAAAAATTCAAGGATGCGTATAAATATTGATTGTGTTTTCATTGTTCAAAAGATTTTTGTAGGACATCATTGATAGCTTGGAGAAGCATCTCAACTCCTTTGGTCAACAAAAAGATGCTGACCAAAAAAAGTTTGAGTGCGAGACGGATAATAGGAGTGAACCATTTCATAACTACATATTTGCAGAAAAAGAAAGAGGTACATTCAAGCTATCAAAAATGTTCTGATAGAGCTTAACCATCAATCTAAATTCTTGGTTATCATCTGCGTTTAAAGGTTCGTAGATAATGTGTAATGAAACATTATCAAAGGATGCACCTTCAGGTATTTGGGCAAGAAAGAGTTCAACAACTTCATCAGGATAATTCTTGAGTGATTGTAAGTTTGAAGAACGGTAAAAAGAAAACCATTCAGAATCATTTTCCTTGAGGTCTGAAAACACATAGAGTTCTTTCGTGTTTGCTGACATCTGTGCGAGTTGTCGTAACTCACGAATAATGGGTAAAAAGATTGCTGACTGTGATTGCTCAACTGGTGTTCGAGTTTGTTCAATAATAGAACTAATATCAGACGTATATTCTTTAATTTTCTTTTTACGTAAATAACTGTTCCCTACAAGTCTATTCTCCTGAATCAAAGAAACTTCTTCTTGTCTGTTATAGTCAAGTTCTGAAACGGTAGTGTATCGGAACGTGACACTTCTCCAAGGATTATCGGTAAGATGTAAATCATTGATAATCGTTTGGCTGTGAGGCCGTGTTTTATAATCCTTTTCAGTTACATCTTCCATGATGGAGATAACTAAAGAATCATCTGTTTCGCTTGAGCTACATGAACTCATGCAAATATGCATGAGTCCTGTAACTACTAATAGATATATACTTTTCATAGTCTTATGATTAATAAGGGTTAACATGTGAATCGCCTTGTTGATAGAATGTTTGAATTGGTGGTGCTCCATCGTTAAAAAAGACTGGAACTAAACGGTCTCGTCTATGTGTTAAATTCGTTGAAATGAATTTTTCAAAAGCTGAACGATAGAGTGAAAGAATACGTAGTTCACAGTTTCGTGCATAAAGGAGTACTTGAGCACTGGTGATTTTATTCTCAAAGTTTTGAGCTTTGCATTCGTCACATTGTTTCTTTAAAAGTGATGCTTTTTTCTCAAGGGCTTTAAGTTCCTTTTCCTTACTATCAACTTCATTGAGAATCTTTTGCTCTTCGTCATTTGGTTTGTTGAAGTAAGAAACAAGGGTAACCACTGCAAAAACAAAATAGTTTATCAGAACAAAAATGATAGGACTTAAGCCTTCCTTAAAAACTCCTGCATCATCTGATAGTTGAATAACTCTGAATCGTGCGAGTGAATAAAAGACTGCGATAACGACAAGAGAAATAAAAGTGCAAATAATAATACGTTGCATTTTTGTTTTTCCTAAACGAATAAGGTTTGGAACTTTTTCGCTAAAAAACAAGAGTGCTAGAGCAATGCCAATCCCAATGATAAATGAGCCGATAAGGTTCATTCCCATGATCTCAAAAACAGAGCTGGCAATGACAATATCTGCAAGCATAATGATATAGAGAAACCATCGAATGCGTTTCCATTTATTGTTTTTTGCAGTAAGAGCTTGGTCATAACGTGCGAGTTCACCTTTTTTAAGACGTATTTTGTCATTGTTTTCCTCAACCTCTTTGTTGAGTTCTTGTTCTTCATGTTGAGAAATTTTCTCTTGTTCTTCTTTGTGTAAATACTCAATTTCTGCTTGATTGGTATCTTTAGCATCTAAAATGAGTTTCTGAAATTCAGAACTGATTTCTCCAATGTATGCTTTACCATTGGTTATTTCAGGTTCAGGTTTATTCATTTCACCGAGTTCACGACCATACGGAAGTGCTACATCTTTAAGAATACGTTGGTATTCTTTTTCTAAATGAAGGTCGAATTTTCTATTAGTATACTGTAATACTGGAACGGACTTTTTGCGTAAATTTTTCATAATATTTTGTATTTGTTATTGTTAATAAAAATGCACCTCGCATTTAAGCGTGGTGCATATGACTTACTTTAAATTATTTTTATTATTTCTTTCGATAGAACCAAAGAACATGTAGAGCATTACTTTCTTGGCTATTTCAAGACAAGGTAAAACGATACTCAAATTCTTGGTATTGGTGATTTCAAAAAGATGTGTACCTTTTTGAATAAGGGTCATGTCGCCTAAATGGCGAAGTTTTCGAGGGTAAGAAATTGTCTGTGGTGTTTCCATAGTAATTGACTTTAAAGATTAATTAAACAGCATTTTTTGTACTGATGTTTTCTTTAAAAAAGGACTATAGAATCTTCCAGCGAACTCATGTCAAAGAAGTATTGACATTAGTAAATAATTAGGTAAATTGTGAAGAGAATTTGTAACAAATACGTATATTTGATAAAATTCACTTGTACATTTCTAGTTTAGTCGCGAGAAAATGTACGCACAATTTATGTGTTGGGGCTGGAAGATTTTCAGCCCTTTTTTTTATTCATATTTTTTATGTTTAAGGTTCATATTTTTATTTTTTGACATAAAAAAAGCATTAGCTTTTTGTTTATATGCTAACGCTGTGAATAAAAATTATATGAATTTAAAGTCAAAACGAAAGCAATGTAATTAACACCAGAGGTGCTTTAAATGGTTAGTGAAATTTTTAGAATTATTCCCTTGAATAAGGGATTTTTACTTGGATGCTCCGACTCCAAGATTTGCGAGCTCATTTAAGTTTTCGTTTTAAACTTTAATCTAAACTACGAAATTTATTTTATCAGTACAACTTTTTTAATCTTTTTTATTACATTGACCCTCAATCAACTATTGAGGTTTATGTCGTTAAACAAGCTATATATAGAGTTAGGTTCATTATCTACACAAGTAATGAAATGTAGTGGGAATGAGGGCTTAAAGGTGCTTCCTGCGATTCTTCATCCTTCTGGTGTTGTTACTCCAAATGGAGAATTTAATATCGATGTTTATACTGAAAAAGTTTTTAAAAGAATTCAAAATTATGTCGAAGAACATAACAATGGAGGTCAAACTATCAAAGCTTTTGCTACAGGAATATATCGAAATGCAGAAAATAAAGATGAAGTTCTTCAGTTATTAAACATCATTAAAAATATAGAACTTACAGTTCTTTCCATAGAAGAAGAAAGTCAGTTAAGTTTTGATTCCTATCTTGAAAATAGTAAACAGGAAATTCCAGAAAAGGTTATTTATATTGATATAGGTGGAGGGTCTACTGAAATTGCTGTTTTTGAAAACGCTGTTTTGCAAAGTTGTATAAGTATTCAACTTGGCGTAATTATATTAGTGGCTCAACTCTTTGAACATAATGTTAGTTTGGATGAAGGTTTTCAAGAAATTGAAAAAAAGATTACTACTAAATTAGAACAACACTCTGAATTTTTAGACATACTAAAGAATATTATTAACGAGCATGATTGTTCAATAGTAGTAACTGGCATGGTGGTTAAGAAAATACCACGAAGATATTTGAAGAATGGAAATGTTTCAATTATTTCATTGCGTCAGTTTCTAACTGATGTGTACAATAAATTGGATTATTATAACAATACGTTTCACTTGAAAAGAATGTATGGAATTAAAAAAGATTGGAAGACAATTGATAACACCAACTTATATTTAGGTGGTTTTTTCTTGTACTTTATTTTAGATAAAATAGGAGTGGAGAGTATTTCAATAAATACCAAAGGACTTAAGCATTCATTTGTTGATTGCTAATTTATCTTTCTAAATCTCTATCCCCTTTTTTACGAAGATTTTGTAAATCTTTAATACGTGATTTTTGTTGCTCAAGATCATAGGTTTTTTTACCATCATGTAATCCTTTCACATAATCAGTTTCACTTTCTAATTTAATCAACTGGTTAAGTAGTGATGGATTGTGTTGAGCAAGGAAATAGGCGTTATTAAATCCTTTAATGTAATAAGGTGAAAGTTCTGTTTCCATTAGAAGGTGTTTTTAGCATTGTTTTGTAGGTATTCTTGAAGTGATTCATAATCGTAAAGAATAATTCTCTTTTGTGGTTGCGTGTACATAATAGCTCCTGTATTACGCAAATTCTGTAAGGTAGTTTTGCTTTTAATATTGAGTATTTCCATAGCACGTTCAGGTGATACCCATTTGTCATGAGTTACCTTATGTTTTTCTTTGAGACGTTCAACTACTTCTTCAACGAGTGAATAAAACGCTTCATCTTCAAGGCAGATTACATTCATGGTTTAAAATTTTCACAGGTTAAGATATGAATTAAAACTGTAAAACAGCATCAAGAGCTTCATCTTCATCTTTATATACAAAGTTAGATTGATAGTTAATTGTCGTGGTTATGGATGAATGACGATACAATTTTTGAAGCATTTGAATAGGTATTTTATCTCCTGAAATATTACCAAAACTATGTCGAGCAATATGCATTGAGATATTCTTTTCGATACCTATACTTTTTGCTATTGCTTTAAGGTGCTTATTGAACTTTCGTGTTGCTGTTTGAATTTTTCGTGTAACATCCTTCGGGTCTTTTAAATTTGCCTTGGAAAGTTCAGGGAAAATAAAATCGTCTCTACGTTGCCCTTCGTTTCGATACTGTTCTAAAATATCTGTTGCTTTATCAGGGAGTTTTAAACTCACTAATTTTTTGTTTTTATTCATACGATATTGAACACGACCATCATTAATATCTTTCCATTGAAGTTTAAGAACATCGCCAACACGTATTCCAGCGAGATAAAAAGAAAATAGCCATACATTAAGAGCATGTTGTTTCGGTACACTTTCAAGTGTTGTGTTTTCAAGACTTTGAATTTCTGTTGCATTGAGTCCAATTTTTTCAGAGTCAGGAATACGAATACTTACTTTTCCTCTTCCAAAAGGATATAGGTCTTTGTTTGCAATTTTTTCTCGAATAGCTAGATTAAAAATAGTACGGATAAGAATAAGGTAATTTACTACGGTACGTTCAGAGAGCTTACATGAGCCAACAAGGTGGCTTTTGAATTTATACAACAATGACTCATTAAGTTCACTAAAAGGTAATTCAGAAACCTTTACGAAGTTTTTAAATTTATCTATTCTTCCCTGTTCCGTATTGGCTTGATGGTGTTGTTTTCTTTTACGCAGATTTTGAATGTGCCAGTTTGCAACAATAAAGAAATCATTTTCATTTTTTGATTTACGAATCTTCTCTTTAATATGAACGGCTCCAATATTTTCTTCTTCGGTTTGAGTATCGATAATCGTACTACTTACTTCAGAAAGTTTTTTTAATATGAGATTGTTTAACCTCGTTGCGTTTGGATGATTCTTCTTAACTATTTTCTTGGTGTCATCCCATTGATTGAGATTGATATAATGACCAATATAGATATAGGAGGATTTTCTATTTTTGGTAATACGAATAGCAAGAGGATATTGTCCTTGCGTATTCACTTTTTTACGTAATATTGCATTTACTGAACTCATAATACTTCTTCTTAATATTACAAAGGTACAACATAGGTACAACATTTCGTGGTTCTACATGGTTTTATATGGTGTTAAATGATATGTAATTAGTTGATTTGTATAGTGTTTAAAGGTTTTAGTGCATAAGTAAAATTAATACCCTTAAAACTCATAACCCGAAGGTCACAGGTTCGAGTCCTGTTCCCGCTACTAAGTAGAATTGCTTAAAACAGACGGTTTAGTTCACGCTAAGCCGTTTTTTTTATGTCTAATTTGAACAGAATTCTTACATTTGAACACGAAAGTGAACACGATTTAGAACACAATCTCCCATTGAAGAATTTATTTTCCATACCAAAAATTTATACAGGCAAAGGTGATTTGAGCAAACGCTGGTATGTCTATTTTTCTTATCGCAATCCTAAAACAGGAAAATTGCAACGTATGCAAAATGTTTATGGAAAAGCGAATAAATATACCACTAAAGAAGATCGTCTTTTTGTATTAACGGTATATAAACGAACCTTACTCAAACTACTAAAAGAAGGATTTAATCCCTTTGAAGATAATACAGCCTTGTTAGCCAAACGAAAAGGCGATTTTAAACCATCTAAGGCATCACAATATTCAGGAGTTGATACTACTAAAGAAAAGGAAGCGAGTGTGCCTATTATGTCTATAAAGGAAGCCTTTGACTTTGGATTAAAGCTCAAAGAAAAGTTATTAAGCAAAACCACTAAGCGAGCCTATGAGAATAGAATCAAGAATTTTTTAAAATGGGTTGAAGATGTGCATCCAGAAATAAGCACGATAGATAAAGTTGATAGAAAACTTGTTACACAGTTTTTAAACCATGTACTTGTAAATACAAGTGCGCGAAACCGCAACAATTTTAGAGTTGATTTAAGTAGCTTAATACAAGTTTTGGAAGATAATGATATCGTGGCTACGAATTTCATGAAACGGATTCCAGTATTAAAAAGCATACCACAACGAAATAAAACGTATAGTAATGAAAAGCAAGAAGAAATCTATACATTTCTTGAAAAACAAGATGCCTTGTTACTGTTGTACATTAAATTTATCTCTTATAATTTTTTGAGACCTATCGAAGTTTGTCGATTAAAAGTAGGTGATATTGACCTAAAAAATAAGTTAATAAAGTTTAAAGCTAAAAACAGTCCTTTAAAAACAAAAATTATTCCAGATTTACTAATTAATGATTTGCCTGATCTATCTAAAATGGACAAGTCGTTATGTTTATTTACCCCAGAGCAGATAGGAGGCAAGTGGGAAACCGATGTAGATAATAAACGAGATTACTTTTCTAAGCGTTTTAAAAAAGTGGTTAAAGATCCTTTTGGACTTGGTAAAGATTATGGTTTATATAGTTTCAGACATACCTATATTACAAAACTGTACCGCGCTTTGGTAAAAGGTTCTTCACCGTTTGAAGCTAAAAGTAAACTTATGTTAATCACAGGTCATTCATCGATGTCAGCCCTTCAAAAATATCTTAGAGATATTGACGCGGAGTTACCCGAAGATTATTCAGAACACATAAAATAGAGCTATGGAGCTGGACAAATTATTTACCGAGCTATGGAAGAATCTATATAAATCTTTTGTGTTTTATATACCATCACGATTGTTGCCAGATTTAGAGCATAACAAGGCCTTAAATACAGTTGTTTTAATTGATAGCAAAGGGTTTGATAGCGAATTATTAAATGATGAGCCCTCTCATTATCAGATATTGGGTAAAGCGATGATTTTAAATGATAACATCTTTAAGCTTATCGATCAAAGTGAACGCTTACCAAAGCATAAGTTTGATTTTTTTTTAGAGAAGTATTTAGAACATGTCAATTTTGTATTATATGTATCGAATTGGATGGAAAATAATATAGAAATTGATATATCTGATTTAAGGGAAGAAACCAAAAAATCATTTAAATCACAGACCCAAGTTTTTTTAAAACATGTAGAAGATTTAAAATCACATATAATACTACCAAATAAATCATTAGAAAAGCAAAAGGTCAATGTTCTAAAATTTATAGAAAACGATTTAACGGATATAAAGAACGTTCTAAATTTAAATTCAGTAAAACCGAATGACTCTGTAGAGAATGTGGCAACTAAAACGTCAATAAAAAACAAAAATAAATTGCCTTTAATAACCGAAGAAGATGCTGAAGACTTTCTTTTAGAAACGGTCTTTCAGATTAGGAAAGGTTATATAAAAAAATGATATCCTTACTTTATATTATAAAAAATAATATTGAAAAAATTGAAATAGTGTATTGTAGATAAAGTCAGTAAGAAAATTAGAATATTAAGTTTTTTTATTCCTTTTTAGGTCTTTTGTTAATGTTGTTTTTTAGAAGAACAATTGGAAATTGTATTACTGTTTAAAATTGTTTATTAGAACGAACCTCTGTTGCTTCTTTTCAATAGTCTAAATAAAGCCATAAGGTTTAATTTTTTTAGTATGTTTTTTAGTGTGGTTGAAGAAATAGATAGCTATTACTAAATAAAACCTCTGCTGTATTATTATTGTGGAGGCGACGTTTTAGTCCCTATTTGTTTAAGAATAAAAACAATTTTAGTTCTTTATTATTTTATTTAGCGTAAAACAAACGTTTGTTTTACGCTAAATAAAATATTTTAGAGTATTATGAGGATTGATTAACCAAATTTCAATAAATCCATTACCTTTTTTATAGGATTGATTAAATTAATATGGAATCTATGAATTCAGGTTTTGTATAGGATTCTTAGTTAAAAAGATTCTCAATACTGTTTGATCATTTTGTGATTATTATACACGGTGTTGGCAGCAGTACTTTTATTTTAGATTTTCGGCTAGATATACACTTAATTGTTCTGGCTTTAAATTTCGTTTTATAATCTTACCATCTTTCCCAAGCAAAAATGTAGTCGGAAAACTTCTTATGTTGATTTTATGTGTTTCTACAGCATTCTCATCCAAGTAATGTGTCCATATAAAACCTTTTTTGGTTATAACACTTTTCCAATTATCAATTTCATTAGTTTTGTCAGAAGATATACTCACAATTTCAAAGCCCAATTCATTATACTTTTCATACAATGAGATATATTTGTCCATGTCTCTTAGGCAAGGTGCACAATTAGAGAACCAGAAATCCAAAAGAATAATTTTTTTGCTTTTTAAATCATTTATTCCGAAGTTGACATTTTCTAAATTTAGATTTTTTAATTCAAATTCTTTATTAACAAAAGTTAATGATTTTGACTCGGTTAAACTTGATTTAAGTTGTTTGAAAAGATGAGTCTGTTTTATTTCATTAGAAAAGAGATTAATTGACTCATCATACAATTTATTATATTCAGATTTTTTAGAAAAATTGTCAACTAACAACCAAAGAGGAACATAGGAATTTGGATTTTTACTAATAAAATTAATTATTAACGAATCTTTTTCAACTCCTATATCTCTTCTTTCTTCTACGGTTTTTACGCTCGACCACAGTTTATTTAATGAGTCCAATCCATATTCTTTTAATGATTCATATTCTTTTTGGGATTGTGATTTTAATTTATCAGGTATTATTATCTCCTTATTGTTGTTGGCAAAACTTACAAAAAGTTCAGTAGAGCCACCATCAATGAAAAACTTTTCAGATAATCCATAATTCATATCAAAAAAGTCGAACATAATGGGATGAGAAGGTTTATTTCCACTAAATTCAACAGTTCCATTTTCAATTTTTGCCTTAAATAACATGGTGTATGAAGAGTCAAGAAATTTTTCAGAAACAAAACTCGGATACATGGATAAAGAATCAGATTTTGTTTCTGTCTTTATCTTAACACTGAAGTGGTTATTTTCTTGTTTGCAAGAAAGCACAGAAATAAGTAGAATTAAAATTAGAATTTGTTTATTCATGATTGTAAATTTATTTCAATTCAGATTCTGTTTTGCGTATTGCTGCCAACGTGTTTGTATATGGTTTGTTGCGTGGTTAAGTACGTAATTTAGCAAATAAAAACCGAATAGAAAATCCGCGAGGATTTTCGTAAGTAGGCTAGAACTAGCAATAAATTATATACGGTGTTGTACACTGGCTTTTTTTGTTTTTAACTTTTAATATTGTTCAAAAAGTCAATTAAAGAATTCTTATTAGGAACTCCGAATTTTGTGTCTAAATCAATTAGTCTCATAAATAATTCGATAATGTGAATTTGAGCTTTTCTTAATTCGTTGAAGTCTATAGGAAGTCTTTTTGCTTTATGAACCATTTTGTGTCTTATTAAATATATTTTTCCAAATACATCTTTTATCTCTTCCTTCTTTTTATGCTCATTAGTCAATATTTTTGATAATCTAGCCTTTACTCTCTGTTCCATTTTATTGTCCTCATTCTCTTTTAATAGAACACTCTCTAAAATTGTTATTAGACTTACACATCTTAAATGCAAGTCCCAATTTGATATTGCAGAACCAAATAATTTAATTGATTGGATAGTTAAATTATGTATTTCACTGTTCCGATTTAATTTTAGATAATTAGAAAAGAGACTTAATCCTCCATTTTGTGCTGAATTGAAATGTCTTTTACTAAAGAAAAAAGGTGAGTTGTTAAATCTCATATTTAAAGATAAACTATCTTCGGTTCCTGGAATTTCGCTCAAATAGTTAGAGTTTAGTTGATAACCCAATCGGAAATTCAAATCAAACATTGTTCTCTTTTCAGGAACTATAGCAGTCTCTCCGTATAATTTTAGTATGTCAACTGCAATTTCAGCTTGAAGTTGTGCTAATTTTTCAGCTTTACTTTTCTCTGCTTGAACAGTTGTTTTTACTAATACTTGACCTTGAAAATCTTTACGGAATATTTGTTTAAAATTCTCTTCAGTTACTGTTTCATCTTTAGATTTCATTCTTTGATACAGTCTGTCAAAATAATCTTTTGTTAAGAAAGTAAATTCTACATTGCCAATTTTGAAAGAAGATTCAATTTCCAAATTGAACATAGGAAAGTAAAACGTATAATGTTCAATTTTGTCTTTTATAACTTTAATTATGTGTTCATAAATTGAATTTTCAGAGTCATTTTTGTAATGACTAACAATCCAGTCAAATGAATGAGTTTGTATAAAATCTAAAGTTGTAATTCTGCTTATATTCCCAAATGAATAAAGTTTCTCGATAAGTAATTTGAATTGTGGATAATCACTTTCGGTGAATCCAATTTTTTGCTTTTTATCACTTTTGAATATTGAAGTTGTATTACCAATATGGTCAGTACTTCTCTCTACGAAATCTCCAACTATCTTATCCGATATATCAATAACATCTTTTTCTTTATTGGTACCAGTTAATTTTGGTTTTGTTTTCGAAACAATGATAGTTTCGACTGTAAGAAGCTTTGTTAGTTTTTTTGCTTCATTGTTCAGTTTTTCTATCATATTTTCTTTGAAGTAAGAGTTTTTTAGCTTGTGTACAACGGTTTTGTATATGGCTCGTAGCGTGCAAATTAGCGATTGTTTTTCGGTTGATCACAAGCCAAATTTTTAAATTTTACTATTTATCTTTTTACTTGGAAATCGTCAAATTTAAAAATTTGGCGACTTTCCAAATATGCCTTAACTTTGTTTAAGCAACTAATTAGCTATGAGCTATATACGTTGTTAGCAATAGTTATTTTACCATTCAATTGACTCAAAGTCAAAATCTTTATCCTGTTTCGGAATAAATTTAATATCAAAACCAAAATATTTATCAAGAACTAATTTTATTAAATCACGGATAAAACTTGAAGCTTCTTCAATTGACATAATTCTTTTCGGTACAGAATTTTTGCCTTTTCCGTGTCTTGCATTTAATCCGCTTACAGAATAATTATTTGCTGTAGCACCGAAGGCTTTGTAGTCAGATTTTTTAACATAGTTTAATATATTGTCGTCTTTATCTTTTAAAAAATCAGATATTTCATCACTAATTTTATACATATTTACAAGATTCCAACCTGCATTACAATAAAGTAAAATATTACGAATAAGTCCTTCGTCAAAGCCTTGATTAATTAATTCGTTTGATTTAGGTTTTTGGTTTAAGAAATGGTCAATATTTAATAAATCAACATCGCATTTATAATTCTCGTGCACTTTTTCTCCATTTTTAAATAAATTTCCAAGCCATACCGAATTATGTTCTTCAGGGTCGATATTTTTCATTTTTGTATATCCATTTATCAAAGCAACTATAAATGTCGCAATAGCATAAACTTCTTCTGATTTTTCTTTATTTGCAAAATGTATTGAATTCAATAAGAAATTTAGTGGCATTGCATTTGAATCTTCTCCAATCGAAAAATTCCCAGGAATTCTACTTACAGAGTGTAAAAAATTCCCAGATGGTAGGATTTCAAAAGTCCAATAATTATTTAGGCTCATTAAGTTTTTTTTAATTATTGCTAACGGTCTCGTATATGATTTGTTGCGTGTTATAAGCGAGTAAGTTAACAAATAAAAACCGAAATAGAAAAACCGTGAGGTTTTTCGACAGTAGGCAAGAAGCAGCTATAAATTATATAC
>Ga0193951_1000078_pt1 | contig 39926 bp, 37 predicted proteins | sample BB_2_MG_FD_140370 | JGI IMG/M metagenome (GOLD analysis project Ga0193951, IMG submission 140370) | Microbial mat bacterial communities from the Broadkill River, Lewes, Delaware, United States - BB_2_MG | ecosystem: Environmental > Aquatic > Freshwater > River > Microbial mats | place: USA...
GGTGTACGCCAAGGTTATGATATTGAGCAACTAAAACAAGCACGTGCTGCTTGTAGCGTACCATTAATTGCATCAGGTGGCGCAGGCACAATGCAACACTTTGCTGACGCCTATCAGCAAGCAGATGTTGATGGCGCACTAGCAGCGTCGGTTTTCCATAAAGGCGTAATCCCAATACACGAATTAAAAGTATATTTAAAATCACAAAACATTGAGGTAAGACCATGTTAATTAACCAAGAAAATGTGAAAGATCTAGCATGGCAGAAAATGGATGGTCTTATTCCAGCCATTATCCAACACGCAGCTACAGGCGCAATATTAATGCAAGGTTATATGAACCAAGCATCGTTAACTGCTACGTTAGATACCGGTAAAGCGACATTTTTTAGTCGCTCAAAGCAAGCACTTTGGGTAAAAGGTGAAACATCGGGTAATTTTCTAAATGTTGAACAAGTACTTACCGATTGTGATCAAGATAGTTTATTAATTGCTTGCACCCCTATTGGACCAAGCTGCCACTTAGGTACAGAATCTTGCTTTCCTGAACAAAAATTAACAACACAAAACTTTTTGAGTCAGTTAGAACAAGTAATTGCCAGCCGTAAAGGTGATGATCCTAAAGAAAGTTACACAGCACACTTATTTTCTCGTGGCACAACAAAAATGGCACAAAAAGTAGGAGAAGAAGGTGTTGAGGTTGCACTTGCGGCCGTCGCGGAAACGAAAGAAGATTTATTAGGTGAGTGTGCTGATTTGTTTTATCACACACTAGTGTTACTTGCTGATCAAAAAATCAATTTAAGTGAAGTAATGGCGGTATTACAACAACGTCATAATAAGTAATAGTAGCTTACCACTTAGTAAAATAACTAAAATATTAAGCACCTCTATTATATAAATATAGGTGCTTAAGTCATTTTTAAGCTGAGATCAGGTTACTTACTTGTTAACGCACTAAAAGCCACCCTAACTCGATCAAGGTCAGCTTGTGTGTCAACACCATGCACAGGTGCCTCAGATACAATACCTACACTAATATTAATACCATTATATAACGCACGTAATTGTTCAAGCTTTTCAAGTTTTTCAATTGATGCCATAGGTAAAAGAGTTAGTTTTTTTAGCGTTTCAACTCTATAACCATACATTCCGATATGTCTTAAATATGGTGTATTGCTCTTACCTAAATTATCCACTGTTAATTCAAGCTCACCATCTCGATCAAATGGAATCGCGGCACGTGAAAAATACATTGCCTGCATATTATGATTACACACTATTTTGACAACATTTTGATTAAGCGCATCGGCTAAGTTTGTTATTGGAGAGCCTAATGTACTAATACCAGCCGTTAAGTCTTTTTCTAATAGTTCAGCGGTTTGAAGAATTAACGCAGGCGGTATCATAGGCTCATCACCTTGTACATTAACAACAATGTCGGAATCTGCCCAATTAAGTTTAGTGACGACTTCAGCTAAACGATCAGTACCTGACTCATGACTAATTTCAGTCATAATTACTTGCGCACCAAAGTCTTGAGCTACACGATAAATTTCATCATTGTCGGTTGCTATAACAATACTATTAGCATCTATACCTGTTAACAAAGCTTGTTGATAAACATGCCAAATCATAGGTTTATCATTAATAGTAAGTAATGGCTTTCCTGGTAAACGAGAAGACCCAAAACGGGCAGGTATAACGATTTTAAACAACATCTGGGTTTCCTTAAAGAACACCTAAAAAAACAGCTTATTTTCAGTTATTGTAATTAAAATAGCTGAAAGTCAATATATCGACTCAACGTTATTATTGAGCAAAAAATTGTAATATAATCTGATTATTACCAAATTTAAGCACATAGACTCTTTATTACGACTGAAAATACTCTAAAACACCAACAACAGTATTACTATCATTATCATCAACGACCAACACATTCTTAATGTGGTTCTCTCTCATTATTTCTTCCGCTTCAGCTAACATATGATCTTGAGAAATAGTAATAGGAATAATTGTCATCATATCTGTCGCAGTAAGCACTTTATAATCGCTATACTGCATTAACGAACGTCTTAAGTCACCATCGGTAATAATACCTTCTAACAAGCCATTATTTTGAACGATTGCTAAGCCTAATGTAGAATTAGTCATGGTTAAGATAACATCGTGCATAGTATCATCAGGCATTACAAACGGTAAATTTTTAGTATGCATAACATCGGCAACTTTAGTCAGCAGTTTTTTGCCTAAACTACCACCGGGGTGATATAAGGCAAATTGATGTGGCTGAAAATCTCGTAGATAAATTAACGCAATAGCGAGTGCATCTCCCATCACTAACGTTGCCGTTGTTGAAGTAGTTGGTGCTAAATTATTTGGACATACTTCCTTTTCAATTTTAACATTGATGGTGATATCTGCATTTTTCGCTAAGGTACTCTGCGGTGCTCCTGTCATTGCTATAATTTTATTACCAAATTGCTTCAGTGATGGAATAAGCTTCAATACTTCATCCGTTTCACCGCTATTGGTGATTAATAAAATAATATCTTCGGGCTGAATCATGCCTAGGTCACCATGAAATGCCTCTCCTGGGTGAATAAAAAAAGAGGCTGTACCGGTAGATGCCATAGTTGCAGCAATCTTTTTCCCTATGATGCCTGACTTTCCCATTCCTGAAATAATTAAACGTCCCGAGCAACCAATAATTAACTCAACGGCTTTGGAAAAGTTTTCATCAACATTCTGAGCTACCAGCTGTATTTGTCGACCTTGTTCCACAATTGACTTATATGCTTTTTTTACCGCATATTCTGTCGTTAGGGCGTGATCAGCTTTAATTACTTTATTGCTCTCTTTCATTACTATTTTCTCTAGAATATTGGAATTTAAGGACAGAAAGCCCAATTTCTTTTATTTAACTGTTAGCTAAATTACTAACATTTTAAGACGATTGATTACTGATTATAATACCTAAAAGACCGTTTAAAAACGGCCTTTTTAGTCGAAGTACTTTAAAATTTTTACTAATAGAATAATTAATAGCTGTTAAGTAAGCACTAACTTTAATACTACGTTAGTCAATATTATTTACACTAAAATTTTATCTGTAACCGCTTTTAATGTCAGCTCAGGTTTCTGATAGAAACTTCCCGGTATTTGGTTAGTGACTAATAGTGATTCTTTAAATTTATTAAATTTAACTTGGCAAGGTTTACAGCATGATAACCAAAAATCATTTAAACTTTTCTGACTTGTTATGCCATCAATATTGTAAACAGCACGCCCAAGAGTTTTAGTTGGTATATTATGATGTAACGACGATATACCTACAGTGCTGTTAATAGTTATAGTGCCTTTTGCATGTTTTAATAATGACGGTAGGTTTAAATCATGTACATATAAGACCCGACTATTTACATCGTAAGCATAACAAAGTTTTTTTATGTAGCCTGCATAATGATTGAAACCACGATCCATCGGATGATGTTTAAATACTAAAAAATCTTTTTTATCAGCATTTTGTGCAAATGACTTAATAACATCGCCAATAAATTCCTCAACTGAACGATAAGGTGAATGATACAAAATCTGACTATCTACACTCACTTGCAAAGGAGCTAAGAAATATTTTCCCGATAATTCACCTTCAAGTAATTTTTGAAAAATAGATTCTTGAGAATTATATTTTATTTTTCGTATACCAGACTTTACCCAGTTATACGTTTCTTCAAATAAATGCCAAGGTCGGTGATGTATATACCCTTTATAACGGTTAAAATAAAACAACTTAAAAAAGTAATACATGCTGGCATGATAGCCCATATGAAGAAAGGAGCGCTTCAATACCAACATATTGTCTTGGTTAGTCTCAATTGTACTTTCTGGTATATTAGTTTCAGACTGGTACCGTTCAAAATCGAAAAGTGAATTACCATTAACACCATTTTTTTCTAAGGTAATAAATGAGGGGCGCAGGTAACCTTCTTCAAAAGCCCAAAATGATATGGATAATTTATCCGCAACTTTTTTTGCTTCTCGGTGATAATACCGACAATCACCAAAAACAATAATATCGGTAATATTATTATTCTTAACGTAAGTTGATAAATAATTGGTCCAATCATTAGAATGACCACGATAAGCTGTTGAATGCTGCTTATCACTAAAGTAATGATCACCACCATTAAAGGTGATTTGTTGAACACTTACGTTTTCTTTCGACTGTAAGTATTTAGATAACATTTTGAAAAATGGCCCAACAGGACCTTGAAGAAGTAGCACATTTCTCATAAATAACCAAAACCCGTTGACTTGTCTAATAGAAAAAAACGTATAGAGCAGAGGCTCTAACATGGCGCAATTTTAGAGGAACACCTCTCCTATATCAAGCACTTAACACACTATTATTAAAGTAATGTGAAGGTAACATAAAACAACAATTAAAATATTGTTATGCAATGCCCGCTAGGATATAAAGACGGGTTGAGTAATCGTTTTTATAGAAATGGAAATTAGCCTTCAGACTCATTTATTTCAAAATACACCTATTGAAATAAAAAGATAACCAACTGATAAAGTTAATAAAAATTTATTTTTCAAGACGTATTGTTTATTAATAGTGCAACAATACGATTCAAATAAGAATGATGATAAGCGTTAAAATAGTTGAATTAATCATTTATAAAATAAATGTTTCTAATTGTAACCTTATTTGAACTTCAAATAAGGTTTAATGTGTATTAGTAGTAAATGAGCTAATAATTCTGCGATTTGTTTTTATCGATAGCTATTCTTTATTAGTGCCACACCTTAATTCATTAAAATGGGTTACTTATGCGTACGAAAACCCGAAAGTAAATTCAAGAAATTCGTGACTATGTAAAGCGGGTTTCATATTATGTTTACATTCCTCGCCATTTTCAAACTAAAATGAACACAAATAAGATACAAACCACTTGGCAAGTTAAACACTTTAGCCAATTGTCGCTTGAACAACTATACGAGCTATTAAAACTGCGCATTGATATATTTGTTGTAGAACAAACTTGTTATTACCCCGATTTAGATAGTGACAAAGGGCAATTAGACAGGCACCAAGACACACTGCATCTTTTAGGATATCAAGATAACACCCTTGTTACCTATCTTCGTATATTAGCGAAAGATCAAAGCTATAAAAACTATATTAGCATTGGTCGAGTTGCTACCGCTAAACAAGCCAGAGGAAAAGGTTTGGGGCATGAGCTACTCAAAAAAGCCCTCAACCTATGCGAACAACACTTTCCGAAACAAAATATTAAAATTTCAGCTCAGGAACATTTAATCGGCTATTACCAACAGCATGGGTTTAAACAAGTATCTCCAATGTACCTTGAAGATAATATCCCTCACGTAGCAATGGTTAAAAATAGTGATAGCTAACCATTGCTTTAGAATCAACTAACAAAGACATAAATATTGGCGATTGCTAACATTAGCAAGACCAAAAACATACTAATAACACCAAATGCACGCGGCTTTGAAGTACCTATAGACAAACTTAAACCAATAGCATGTGAGACTCTGCCAAGAAATAAGATGCTGCCAAAAATATGTACCCATAAACTATCTGCACCGTTTAGCTCAAGCCCAGCTAATAAAATTAACGCTAACGGCATATATTCAGAAAAATTACCGTGAATTCTAATTGCTTTAATTAATGATGGATTCCCACCATCACCCAGCCCTATTTTTAGCTGAAAACGCAATCGTATAATATTAAACGATAGTCCGATAAAAAGAAGCGCAAGTAAGCTTGCATAAAATGCAGTGATGGTGATATTTATATCCATTTGATAACCTTTGTTATTATTATATTGTTAATAAGTTTTCTTTTATAAAGCAAAAAACTCGCCGAAGCGAGTTTTTATTTATATTGGTAATGCTTAACTCTATTATAATTAAGCTAATTGGTCATTCAATAACGCATTTACAGCCTCAACTGCTTGAGTACCGTCTACGGTTAAGTACTGACAATTACCTAACTTAGCTTCAGCTTGGTAAAAATCTACAAGCGGTTTAGTTTGTTCATGATAAATAGCTAAACGCTTACGTACTGTTGACTCTTCATCATCTGGACGAATTGATAAGTCATCGCCAGTAACATCATCCTTACCTTCGACTTTTGGTGGATTATAAACAAGGTGATATACACGACCTGAGCCAGAATGTACTCGGCGACCCGCCATACGTTCAACAATAACTTCATCTGGTACATCAAATTCGAGAACATGATCAACATTGATACCATTTTCTTTCATCGCATCAGCTTGAGGAATAGTACGAGGAAAGCCATCAAGTAAAAAGCCTGCTTTACAGTCATCTTGTGTGATACGCTCTTTTACTAAACCAATAATTAATTCATCTGACACTAGTTGGCCAGCGTCCATAACAGCTTTAGCTTGTTTGCCCAACTCAGTACCCGCTGAAATTGCAGCACGCAACATGTCACCAGTTGATATTTGAGGAATGCCAAATTTAGTCATCAAAAACTGTGCCTGTGTGCCTTTGCCCGCACCAGGAGCACCAAGAAGTACAATACGCATATAAACTAACCTTTAAGTGATAATGTTTAAAACAAGTAAAAATAATTACATTAAAACGATTTTATGGCCAAATTAACGCTATTTGATCATACTAATGTAATAATTCTCAGCTATTCTATTTATTGCGGCAAACACTATACAAGCAAGCCTTTAAGCAAACAACCCTAGCATACAAAAAAGGAGCATTCATTCATAGTGAATTGCTCCTTTTTCAGACTAAAGTATACTGTTTTTGTAGCTACTTCCCTAAGCCACTTAACAGCGTGACTTAGGAAAATAATATTACTTAGTTAAGCTCAACATTAGCTTATTTAAGCGGCCAACAAAGCTTGCAGGGTCTTTTAAGCTACCACGCTCTGCTAACATCGCTTGCTCAAATAAAACATCAACCCATTGAGTAAACTTCTCATCATCTTGCTCATCAGCAACATATTTTACTAAATCATGTTCACCATTGATTTCAAAAATAGGTAATGATTCAGGTACTTCTTGTCCAACAGAAGCCATTAGTTTTGCCATTTGGCTACTCATATCATTTTCATCTGCAACAATACAAGCTGGTGAATCAGTTAAACGCTGAGATAATTTAACTTCTTTAACTTTACCTTTAAGCGCTTCTTTTATACGAGCTACAACGCCATCAAACTCTTTTTCAAGCTTTTCTTGCGCTTCTTTAGTTTCAGCATCATCCATGTCACCTAAATCTAAACCACCACGCGTAACGGATTGTAGCTGTTTACCGTCAAACTCATTTAGGTGACTTACTAGCCATTCATCAATCCGATCAGACATTAACAATACTTCAATGCCTTTTTTACGGAAAACTTCTAAATGAGGGCTATTTTTAGCCGCTTCAAAGCTATCAGCAACAACATAATAAATTTTATCTTGACCTTCTTTCATACGTTCAATGTAAGAAGCTAAAGAAACATTCTGAGTTGCGCTGTCTTCATGTGTTGAAGCAAAACGTAATAAACCAGCAATTTGCTCTTTATTCGCCATGTCTTCAGCTGGACCTTCTTTTAATACTTGTCCAAACTCATCCCAAAAACCCTGATATTGCTCAGCATCTTTTTTACCTAGCTTTTCAAGCATTTTTAATACACGTTTAGTACAACCCTTACGAATCGCCTGTGTAATTTTATTATCTTGTAAAATTTCACGAGAAACATTCAATGGTAAATCATTTGAATCGAGTAAACCTTTCACAAAACGTAAGTAGGTTGGCATAAACTGTTCAGCGTCATCCATAATAAATACACGTTGCACATATAACTTCAAACCATGTTGTTTTTCACGGTTATACATATCAAATGGGGCTTTAGTTGGTACGTATAATAATGAGGTGTATTCAGTTTTACCTTCTACTCTATTATGTTCCCATAACAGTGGATCAGCAAAGTCATGTGATACATGCTTATAAAATTCTTTATATTCATCGTCTGATATGTCAGATTTTTCTCGTGTCCATAGGGCTGTAGCCTTATTAATAGCTTCCCATTTAGCTGGTATCGCATCACGCGCTTCAATGCCTGGAGTTGTCACATTACCATCATCATCTTTCTCTTCAGCTACCGCTTCAACAGCCGGCACTTCAGGTGTTAGCATCTCAACAGACACGGAAATATGATCAGAATACTTAGTTACAATAGATTTTAAACGCCAATCATCAGCAAATTCACTTTCATCTTCTTTTAAATGAAGAATAATGTCTGTACCACGATTAGACTTTTCAATTTTAGTTGTAGTGAAATCACCTTCACCAGCACTCACCCATTCAACACCTTCTGAGGCATCATCGCCCGCACGACGAGTACGAACAGTTACTTTATCAGCAACGATAAATGCTGAATAAAAACCAACACCAAATTGACCTATTAATTGAGAATCTGACGCTTGGTCACCAGAAAGTTGAGAGAAGAAATCTGCAGTACCAGATTTTGCAATAGTGCCTAAATGCTCAATAACCTCGTCCAGGTTCATTCCAATACCGTTATCAGAAATAGTTACTGTGTTGTTTTCTTTATCACAGCTTACTCGAACTCTTAAATCACCATCATTTTCAAATAGGTCTGCATTTGATAACGCTTTAAAGCGCAGCTTATCTGAAGCATCTGCAGCATTCGAAACTAATTCACGTAAGAAAATTTCTTTATTAGAATATAGGCTGTGGATCATCAGTTGAAGTATTTTTGCATTGTCTGATGCAAATTCATGTTTTTGTGTTGTATTTTCTGTTGTCATTATCTTTACTCTGCTTATATTTCAATTAGGGAAATAATTAAGTGACTTAAAATGCGCTGACATTAACAGCAGCATTTTCTATCTAAACTATCAAAAATCGTTAAAATTAACGTTAGAAAAGATGTGGGGGTTGAGGAAAATAATTCAAGGGAAAAAAGTATAAATTTAAGTGTTAATTATTATAAATAATTAAAAAACAATAATTTAAATTATCAATTGACTTTTATTAAAAATACTAAAAAAATAATAACAATGTAATATTTATGAACAATGTCGATACCAAACTAGTTAATTATTTTCTATCTTGCTCTTAAGTTAGCCAATTGAACAACGGAGAATCACATCAAGATAACATACATAATATACTTTATCTGATTACTCTTGTGGATTCATCCATAATGAGAAAAAGGCTAACTCAATCATGTATATTGAAAATATAAAGCACTAGCATACGAGTAATTAAAAATTATAGATTTTACGACCAGATAGTGCATGAGATAACGTATTACCATCGACATATTCAAGCTCACCACCGACAGGTACACCATGAGCAATTCGAGAAATATTCACTTGATATTTTTGTGCTAACTCAGCAATAAAATGTGCTGTAGCTTCCCCTTCAACAGTTGGGTTAGTAGCTAAAATAACCTCTTCAAATTGCCCAGACGCAAATTGGTTTGCTAAAATATCTAAACCTAGATCATCAGGCCCTATACCATCAATCGGGGATAAGTGTCCCATTAACACAAAGTATTTTCCAGTAAATTCACCTGTTTGCTCTATAGCAATAACATCACCAGGGCTTTCAACAACACACAAACTTGTGGCTACTTTTCGCTTCGGACTCTGGCAAATTTCACATAAATCTTGCTCAGTAAAATTCCGGCAAGATTGGCAATGACCAATATCGACCATTGCTTTGGCTAAAGTGTTTGCCAATTTACTCCCTCCATGACGATTTCGCTCCAGCAACTGAAAAGCCATACGTTGAGCTGACTTAGCGCCCACACCAGGTAAACATTTCAAGGCATCGATAAGTTCTTGTACTAAAGGACTAAATTTCATAAAACATACTTAAGGTTGTCAATAAGAGTAAATTAAAAATGATTATACAGGACTTGATACAGGATAAAGTACCTGATCTTTATATCCCGTAGTAATTGGCATAAAGCCAGACAATAGCTGATCTAGTTCATTATCACCAGTATCGCTAATTAGAGGCGTATTATTTAAAGCCGCTAATTTTTTTTTCGTAGCAATAATCATAATATTGTCCTTGCCACCACGTTGCTCAAGAATAAGACGAATGATACGTGGACTTAATTGCTGATTACCGCGACCAAAAATATGGCCTTGCCCACCAATTAAAGTAATAACTAAGGTTATATTTTGCTGCTCAGTCGCTGCTGACTCTTTTGTTGCTATAAGATGTTGCCATAGTTGCTTTTCAGTTACATCATTAGCAACGAGCATTTGATTTTTTACTAAATCAACACCGAGTAAAGTATTATCTAAACCAAGCTCTCCCATTAAAAAGTCAATTGTTGAACCCGAGCCAATAATAAATAAAGCTTCTTCATTATCACTCATATGTGAAATAACATCTTCACTAATATCTTGCAGTACTAATTCATCTAACTCTTTACCACCAGATTTAACCGTCTGAACATATCTAAGCTCACTTGGAATCTGCATTTCACCAAAACGTTTAGCTTTAACAATTCCTTGGCGAAATAATGATTCATCAATATCCATCACATCACCTTCAGTTAATGTTACTAACTGCTTAGTGACCATTAACTCTACTACTCGCCCAGCAGCCTTGGGTGTAATAGCATAAACACCAGAATGAATTTTACATCCTGCTGGTATTCCTAACACTGGTATTTGTGATGAATCTTTTTTCTGAGCATTTAAGGCAACTACTTTCGCGATATTACGCGCTGTCCCATCACCACCAGCAAATAAAATAATATCAACTTGTTTAGTGAGTAAAGCCGATATCGTTTTTTCTGTGTCAATGGCTTGGGTTTTATCTGTAGATGTTTGATAAACCAGCTCTACATTAAAACCTAGTGATTTAGCCGTTTGTTCACCCATTTGATTATTTGCTGTATATATGATTATTTCATCTTGATATGGTAATAAAATATTCAGTGCTGTTTGTGTTCGCTCATTTGCTTTAAATTCAGCGCCAAGCGCTAAGGCGTGATTAACCATATCATCACTCCCTTTTAACGCAACACTTCCACCAATACCTGCGATAGGATTAATGACTAAGCCTAATTTGAACATTATTTATCTTCTTTGTTTTTAATAAAATCATCAATTTTTAAAGGTAAAGGCGTATTATAAAAATTAGCCAAAACTTCAATAAACTGATTTGCTCTTGCAGGAAAACCTTGTTGTAAAAACACTTTAACCTGCTGAAATACTTTCTTTTTAAAACCATCAGTATCAGCTTGAAATCCATTTAAGTTATCAGAAGAAACATGGAAATCTTTTTTAACGGCGACATTAAAAGCCCACTCAATAGCTTGTGGGATAATTTCAACTTGCTCAAATTGAGCTTGTTGCTGCTCATCTCGCCCATCCGGAACATACCAATATCCATAATCTTCAAGCAAACGCCTTTTGGCGCCGGCATGACACCAATGCGCTATTTCATGAAAAGCACTTTCATAGTAACCATGAGCAAAAACGACTTGATTATAGCTACATTGATTATTTTTGGGTAAATAGATTGGTTCATCATCTCCCTTAATTAATCGTGTGTTATAAGATTGACTAAACGTTTTATCAAAAAGCGCAATTAAATCTTGATAATGGTATGGCATAACATTTATGAGTAAAAGTACAATAGTGGGAAAATAATAGCGCTATTGTAACGAAAAATGACGCTTGTGACAGCGTCATTTTAACTATGATAACGTTTAATAAAAGTTTAACCTTTCATGATTTATTTAAACATCATCTTCAATCTTATCCTTACCTTTAGTACGCTCGATACTATCAAGCTTATGATGGATAGCTGATTTAATCATCATATAAGCACTAATTGGCGCGGTTAGTAAAAGAAAGATAGAAATTAAAATTTCCTTTAAGCTTAACCCGTCTTGTGTTGTACTAAAGAAAATCATTGCCGCAGTTAATAGTGACGCCATACCTAGGGTAGTTGCTTTCGTTGGTCCATGAAGCCGCATAAAAAAATCAGGCATTTTCACTAAACCAATAGAACCAATAAGTACAAAAGTTCCACCAATTAATAATAATATTGAAATAATCCATTCAATCATAATTTATACCTTACTCTATAATATCGCCACGTAATAAGTACTTACATACAGCGACAGTACTTACAAAACCTAACATAGCAATTAGCAATGCAGCTTCAAAATACAACCCTGTCCCCATATTCATACCGTATAAAATAATCAATGCAATACTATTGATATACATGGTATCAAGTGCCAATATTCTATCAGGAACGGAAGGACCTATTAGCAAACGCCATAAGTTTAATATTAACGACAGACCTATCATCGCAAACACAATCAAGATAACAGTTTCTAGCATTGAAATATCTCCTTAAGAGGCGCTTCATAGCGTTGTTTAATAGTATTGATCAAAGCTTCTTCATCGGTAAGATTTAAAACATGTATCAATAAAAATCGTTGTTCAGGCTTCTCTCCTTCCGTGAAACATTCTCGCCAAGGGTAAACTTCAGCGCTTACTGTTCCTGGTGTTAATGACACAGTACTCGCTAATATGGTAATTGGCATGCTATGTGTTAAATCTAACGGCACTTTAACAAAGCCAGGCGTCAATTTTTTTGTTGGGCCTAAGATTAATATAGCAACCTCAAGATTTGCCGTAACTATGTCATATAACACCAACATTAAATGACGTAACGCTAACATAGGCTTTAATACTAATGGCTGTTTAGTTCTAAATGGGTTAGTCGCAAGCGGAATAACAATAGCAAGAATAATAGCTAAAACAATATGCCCTGTTGATACACTATTATTTAAAAGTAACCAGACAACAAATAACAAAAGGCTCCGGATAGGAGTAGGTAGCCATTTAAACCGAGTATCTAATCGCATTACTGGCCTCCAGGAAGAATAGTTTTAATGTTGTTATTAAAGTCATGCAATTGAGTCGCAGCTCCAATAGCATACTCACTTAACGGCCCTGCAAAAATGCTCATCAATGGTGCGCTGGCTACCAAAATTATTAAAGCAGCTAACTGTGCTGGATGTACACGTTCTTGCTTAGCGCGTTCCGCCACTCTTTGCTCTGAAATCTTAGCTTGATGATGCCAAAAAACAGTACTACCTGCTTTAGCAACTGCAAATAAGACAGCCAAACTCGCGAGTAAATAAAGTGGCCAAAAAACAAAATTATATTCAGTCTCTAGTGTTGCTTGAAGTAACCATACTTTACCAATAAATCCAGATAAAGGTGGCATACCTATTACCGCTACCGCTGCGATAACAAAGCAAGAGCCTAATAACATGGGCTGAGACACCGGAGTACCAGCAGTAATTCGATCTGCAACCTTACCTCGTTGATGACCAATTAAGTCCGCTAATATATATAATGCAGCGGTAACCAACGTCGAATGCACTAAATAATAAATAGCTGCTGAGCTCGCTTCAACTGTTTGCACTGCAACTAAAGCGACTAAAGTACCTATAGAAACAATCACCAAATTAGAAACTAATTTCCTTAAATCTTGGCTAGCAAGCACACCAATGGCACCCATAGTAATTGTCGCTAGTGCTAACCACCATAACCAACTTTGCGCCATATGAGTCAATTCGCCTGCTTCTTCACCAAAAATAAGTGTATAAACACGCATCATTGAATAAACACCGACTTTGGTCATTATCGCAAATAACGCCGCCACAACAGGCATCGCAGTAGCATAAGTATTAGGCAACCATAAATGTAGTGGTAGTAAAGCACCTTTTAATGCAAAAACCACTAATAATAACAAGCCACCTATTTTAGCAAGATAAACATCGTCACCTTGTAAATAAGTTACTTTTTGAGCCATATCAGCCATATTCAGTGTGCCTAACACGCCATATAGGATACCTAAGGCAACTAAGAAAACAGCAGAGCCAACTAGATTCATAATGACGTATTGTAAGGCTGCTCGCGTATTTTTTTTATCTCCACCGTGCATTAACAAAGCATAAGAAGCAATAAGTAATACTTCGAAGAAGACAAAAAGATTAAAAGCATCACCTGTTAAAAACGCACCATTAACCCCTAAAATTAAAAACTGTACTAATGGGTGAAAAAAGCTACCTTTTTCATCATCCCCGGCACTCGCGTATAGAGTACATACAGCACCAAGTAACGAGCTTAAACATACTAACAAAGTAGATAATGGATCTGCGACTAACACAATACCAAAAGGAGCACTCCAATCACCAATCGCATAAACTTGGATTCCATTTGCTTGAACTTTTAATAATAGCGCTAATGAAATTAAAAAAGTGATAAAACTTAACGCTACAGAAGAAAATCGTCTAATCGCCTTGTTTTTCCCACATGGCGGCATTAGTAGGATGACCCCTGCCAACATAGGTAATAATATAGGTAAAGATGTCAAATGCTGGCTCATACTTTGCCCTTTTTCTTATTCTCTGGAACTTGTCCATTGACATGATCGTTGCCTAAATCTGCCCGCCCTCTTATTGCCAAAATAACGACAAAAGCCGTCATAGCAAAGCCGATAACGATCGCTGTTAATACAAAAGCTTGTGGTAATGGATCAGCATATACTTCACTGTAACCTAAAACTGCAGCACTATTTAGACTAAGTCGTCCTGAAGAAAACAAAAATAAATTAACACCGTAAGACAGCATTGTTAAACCTAAAACCACAGGAAAAGTTCGTGATCTTAAAATTAAGAACACACCACAAAAAACCAACACTCCAACACAAGATGCGTATAGTAATTCCATTAAATATTTACCTCTTCTTTAGGAGCATTTGCCGTTAACTTACCAAGACTACCTAAAATCATTAATGTCGCACCAACAACCGTAATATAAACACCTAAATCAAATACCAGTGCACTGGCAAGTTCAATTTCACCAATAAAAGGTATATTGAAATAATCAAACCAAGTTGTCATGAACGGTTTATCAAAGAACCAACTACCAACACCGGTAAATAACGCAATAGCAATCCCTGAGGCAATTATTTTGCGGTAATTAATTGTTAATCGTTCAGCAATCCAATTTGAACCATGCGCTATATACTGCAAAATAAAGGCAATAGCGGTTATTAGTCCGGCAATAAATCCTCCACCTGGTAGATTATGACCACGTAAGAAAATATAAAATGAAACTAATAACGCTAGCGGTAATAACGACTGAGAAATACTCGCTAATAAAATAGGGTATCGTTCTTTTGCCCAAGGGCGACCTTCGCTATCACTACCTGGCATAAATAAAGGTAAATTGATTAAAAGTTTATAAATACCTAATGCCGCAATGCCTAATACACAAATTTCACCTAATGTATCAAAACCACGAAAATCAACTAAAATAACATTAACAACATTAGTGCCACCACCACCTGTTTTAGCATTCGCTAAGAAAAAGTCTGATATAGACTCAAATGGACGTGTAATTAGGGCGTAACAGATACTACCAATAACAACACCTAACGTTGCTGATATGCCTATATCCCGCAATATACGCATTGAGCTAGATTCTCTAGGTGAATACTGTGGTAAAAAGAATAAAGCCAACATCAGCAATATAATAGTAACAACTTCAACCGTTAGCTGAGTTAAAGCTAGATCTGGTGCTGAGAAGCGAGTGAACGCAACGGATACCATTAGCCCTACAACAGAAATCATCAACAAAGAAATCATCCGTGTGCGATACCAAATAACTGTGCTAATAGCACCAATAATTAATAATGCGGCACCAACAGCATTGTGAACATCGATAGGTGTTAATGGTTTTTGCCCTACCAATTGGTTCATTTCAAGTAATGGCCAACCTGAAAAAAGTAATACAACTAAAAACATTAAGGTTAAATAACGCTGTAACGAGCCATTTTCTATCGTATTTATTTTATGCTGACACCACTTTATCGTGCTGTACACCATACCATCGAATGCTTTTTTAGCATTCAGTGGTGGCAATGAATCTTGAAACTTATAAAGGTGACGGCGTTGCGTATACATAAATAAACCACCACTGACTGCAATAGCACTCATCAATAACGGTAAATTAAAGCCGTGCCACAGTGTTACTTTAAACTCTGGCACATAACCACCTAACACCGCGAAAGAGGCAGATTTTAAAATATCATTTACAATAAAGTTGGGGAATATTCCCACAAGTAAACATAAGGCGACTAATATTTCAATTGGTACCCGCATATAGCGAGGTGGCTCATTCGGTTGTCTAGGTAGGTCAATAGGATCGCCATTAAAGAAAACATCATGGATAAATCGTGCAGAATAAGCGACAGCTAAAGCACCTGCAATGGTGGCAAGTACCGGAATAAGCCATGACATGGAGCCTAATAACTGCTGATGTAATGTTTCAGCAAAAAACATTTCTTTAGACAAAAATCCATTTAACAACGGAACTCCTGCCATTGCTGCGGCAGCAACCATAGCCAATGTTGCAGTATAGGGCATAAATCGCCACATACCATTGAGCTTGCGCATATCGCGCGTCCCCGTTTCATGGTCAATAATACCTGTTGCCATAAATAATGAGGCTTTAAAGGTTGCATGATTAATTATATGGAAAATAGCAGCGACTGTTGCAAGTTCAGTACTCAAGCCTAATAACAGAGTAATTAAGCCTAAGTGACTAATAGTTGAATAAGCTAATAGACCTTTTAAATCATGTTTAAATAAAGCTATATAAGCACCAAATAATAATGTAGTTAAACCAGTTATACTAACAATAATAAACCAAGTATCTGTTCCCGCTAGCACAGGATAAAAACGAGCTAATAAGAAAATACCCGCTTTAACCATAGTGGCTGAATGAAGATAAGCACTTACTGGTGTTGGTGCTGCCATGGCATGGGGTAGCCAAAAATGAAAAGGGAATTGTGCCGACTTAGTGAACGCACCAAGCAACACTAAAATCAGTGCAACTTCATACCAATCATGCCCTTGAATCATTTCTCTACTAGCTAAAATAACATCTAAATTAAAACTACCAACAATATTGCCTAATAACAGTAAACCAGCCAATAAAGCTAACCCACCGCCACCGGTTATCGTTAAAGCCATAATGGCACCTTTACGTGCTTCAGACTTTTGCCACCAATAGCTAATCAGCAAAAATGAACTAATACTGGTAAGCTCCCAAAAAAACCAGAGTTGAATGACATTATTTGACATAACAATACCAAGCATTGCCGTCATAAATAACATTAAATAAGCATAAAGTTTAGGCATGGAATCATTACTACTTAAGTAATAACGGGTATAAAAAATAACTAATATACCAATACCCAGTATCATAAAAATGAATAATAGTGAAAGACCATCCAAGCGAAAGGCTATATCTATACCGAGTAAAGGAATCCACGAAATTGTTTCTCGAATTTCTTCACCTGAAAAAACAGCAGGTGCAAGATTAATGGTCATTAATAATGCAATAACAGGCATTAACAAGGATAACCCTGTCGATTGATTACGAGTTAATTTACCCGTCATTGAAGAAATAATACTGCCAAGTAAGGATAGCAAGGGTATCCAAAGCAAAGTCATAAAGTAAACCTTTTTGATAGCGTCGTATTAGTACGACAGTACACTATATTATTAGTGTGATGAATAGTGTAAATATACAATGTTAATGATAATTTTACTGTATTAGTCTTTGAGTTGTCTATAGTTTGTAATTATAGTTTTGTTCATATTATAAAGTACTCACTAGCCAATTATTGTCTCATTAATATGAAGAACAAGGAACATTACTTTTTGAATTAAATTTAACTTTCAGCCTACTACTCTATAACTATTAATTACAACAAATCAACTAATTAAGATCATAGTTAGCATCGATTTTAACTGTATGTTCACACCTAAAATACCAAAATCGTTTAGATTATGTAAAATTTTATGTCAAAAATTAAAATAACGCCTTCTAGCACTAGTCGCACTGCCTATATAAAGTGTAGTATTTACCTCACTTAAGAAGTATTAGTTTGCCAGGTGATAAATGAAGAAGCTAGACAATATCGATTTACAAGTATTAACTATTTTATATAATGATGCAGATATTACGAATAAAGAATTAGCTGAAAAAATAGGAATAGCACCATCAACCTGTCTAGAACGTGTAAAACGTTTAAGGCAAAATGGCGTAATAAAAGGTGCTTATATTGATGTCAATTTAAATACGATTGGTGGCAACATTGAAGCAATAGCAGCTATTCGTTTACAACCTTATTCAGAGCAAATTGTAAATCAGTTTAGAGATGATTTATTAAAATATCCTGAAATATTAAACCTTTATCATATGGGTGGTAGTTATGATTACTATATTCATATGTCAGTGCAAGATAGTGAACATTTACGCCAATTTGTTTTTAAAAATATAACCTCAAGAGACGAAGTTACTACGGTAGAAACTTCGCTTGTTTTTGAGCATAGCCGCAGTGGCGTACTACCTAAATTCCAAACAGATTAATTATTAGCTTTAGAATCTCTACTGCGATATGTTTTTGAAGACGTATTGTGCTGCGGTCTACTCTTCACTGAATGATTATATTGCTTCACCGCTTTTTTAGTACTACGCTCTTGATAATTTCTTGTTTGGCGTTGCTTAGCGGTCACTTTCTGAATATTCTTGTGCGAAGCATTAACTTTATGTTGCACAACTTTTTTCTGTTTAAGTTGACTTTCAAGATGCTGTGTTGATTTTCGTTTATTATGCAGCCTCACTTTTTTACTATAGTATTTTTGACCTGTAGCCATACTTCTATAAGCAACACCTTTTCTATGTATCGGTTGATGAACCCAGCGTTTAGCATAACCTCCTCTTGAAATGACACTAGGTTTACGATAATGATGAGACTTATGTGGGTTCACAACAAGTACATGACGTTTTTTCCATTGAAAAGTACTAAAGAAATAATTAAATGAGATGTGAACACCTGAATGCCAATAAAAAGGGTTATGGCGATTTACAGAAACGTGCAAAGAAGGACGCCAGTATACCGGTGGATATGACGCCCAATGCCAAGTACCATAAACCATACGAGTGTCATAATAAGGAATATACACAACTTCTTTTTTCACAGGTTCAATTATGATATTACTGTCTTCATAACTGATTTCCATATTATTCATTTTACTAAGATTGCCAGCAAGTTTAGCTTTTTCTCTAAGCGTTTGAATCCCGTCAAGAACTCTAGCTTCATCTTCTAAAAATGTATCACCTAATAATTGCATCCATGTTAAGTCTTCACTTAAATGAGTCAGTATTTGCTCAAAAGGCACTAATGCTTTAACACTAGCATCCCAATCAAAGCTTTCAATTGCTTGAGCAATTTGAGCAGCATTTAAGTCTGCATTATTTTCTAACCAGCGTTGTGCTTTAATAACTTCAATAGGATATGTTGACGATATCAAGATATGCGTTAACAAACTGTCAGGATATAAGGCTATTGGCGCTAACATTTGCGCTAACTCGGCATCACTTACTTCTGACTGTTCTTGCCCATCTAATTGATAACTTTGTTGTGAAAATGCACTAAAACTCACCGAGGCACTTAATATAAAACTTAATAACAAAATAAAGGTTTTCATCATTTCTATCCTCTTTACTGATCTTAAGTAATAAGCATACCTTGACCAAACTGAACACAAGCTGAATATATACTAGGTTGATATATCAAATACCAGTGTAAAGGTAGCGCCACCAAGCGTAGCTGATTTGCTGATAAATAACTGACCTTGATAGCTACTCACTAGATCGTTAACGATTGCTAAACCTATACCATGTCCAGCTTGATAGGTATCAGCCCTGCCCCCGCGGGATAAAATAACAGCCTGCTGTGATTGATTAATACCTGCACCATCATCAGAAATCTCTATAGTTAACGTTGTGCTTTTATTATAAACTTTAATTACTATCTTACTTTTAGCTGCTTTACAGGCGTTATCTAATATATTGCCTAAAATTTCCATTAAATCACCTTCATCTCCCCTAAAAATGGCCGACTTATCTACATCAAGTGTGAAACACAGTTGGTTTTCTTTGTATAGCTTCTCTAATGTTTTAACCAGCTTTTCGATTACTGCTTTTACTTCTACCCCCAAATACCATGACAATTGCCCTGAACTTTGTGCTCTTTTTAATTGATGCTCAATAATTTGGTTGATTTGCTGTAGTTGCTCATTGGCCCCAACTGAAATTTCTTTTTCACTTTGCATGATAGCAAGTGGAGTTTTCAAACTATGAGCCAAATCAGATAAAGCATTACGGTACCGTTTTCGTTGGTTCTCTTCTGTTACAAGTAATGTATTCAGTTGTTTTACCACCTTCTGAAGTTCAAGTGGGTAATAACCTTTCAATAACTTCTGCTGCCCTTTTTCAATATGTTCAAGCTCATATGTTAATTGTCTTAACGGTTTTAAGGTCCACAACAAACCTATAAGCTGAACAAAGACAAACACGACGATTAATAATAACAGCCAGCCCCAAAGCTTATGTCTAAAATCGCTCAGTGCAATCAGCATATTCTCTTGATCTTTAATAATATGAAGCGTTATAGGGAATTCTTGTCCGTTGTTAAAAAAACTAACACTAAAACTAAAGAGCAAGTGACTACTACCTTCTAAATCTATTGTTGAAAACAATGTCTCTCCAACAATCGGTGAAGGTAATAACGTTGGTAAGGATAAGGTTAGCAAAGATTGTGATTGCCATAATGGTCTATTTTCGGGTTTACTCTCTGCCAATATAGCTACATCATCGGTAGGCGTTATTACTGCATACAACCCCGACTGACTAACATTAAATTGGTTTTCCAGTAAGAGTTCAGGCATAACTAATTCATTGTTTTCTACTTCAGCTACAGTCAAAATGGAATAACTATAAGCTTTTAATTCGTTTTGACTTCCTGACATTAACTGTCGTTCAAAAGCACTGCTTAATGTAAAACCAATAATAGGCAACATAATAACTGTCATTACTAATGTGCTCAGTAATAACCTAACCTTTAACGAATTCATTTAGCATCTAATCGCTTTAATTTATAACCATGACCTCGAAGGGTTTCAATAAAACCATATTCACCAGTAGGGTCGAGTTTTTTTCTTAAGCGTCTGATAAAAACTTCAATAACATTTGAGTCAAGATCAAAATCTTGATCATAAATATGCTCAGTAAGTTTTGCTTTAGAAGTCACTTCATCAAGGTGCAGCATCATATATTCCAATAATTTATACTCTGAACTACTCAATTTTATCTCTTGATTATTCACCTCAACCTGTAGGCTTTTGGTATTTAATGTTAGCCCACCATTAGTTATTAGTGGGCTTGCCTGCCCCGCTGAACGTCGTATTAACGCATTTAAACGTGCAAATAATTCTTCAGTCTGAAAAGGTTTAGTCAAATAATCATCTGCGCCGGCATCTAAACCTGCAACTTTATCTTGCCAACGGTCTCTTGCCGTTAACACTAAAATAGGAAAGCTAATATCTTTCTCTCGTAATGATTTAATAACACTAATACCATCAATAATCGGTAAACCTATATCAATAATGGCGGCATCGTAGGGATACTCTTGACCTTGAAATAAACCAGCTTGTCCATCACTAGCGACATCAACTAAATAATTCGCATCAATCAGATGTTTATATAAATTTTGTTGCAAGGCTAAATCATCTTCAATTAATAATAATCGCATATTAATTACCACCACTCACATTACCTGTTTTTGCATCAACAGAAACCGAGATAATATGACCATTATTTTTAATTAACTTAATACGGTAAGAGGACTTTTGTTTTTTCACTTTAAGTACTTTACCACCAAATCGACTTTTAGCCATTTGTGCTGCTTGCTGACTACTCGTTACTCTTAACTGTTGCTTATGCGCTTGCTGATTTGCTTTAATCGCATTGTTGTTAACGGTAAAACTTCCATGTGCAAATGTACTCATCGATAGAGCAGCTAAAAGAAGAAAAAAACAAGATAAAGCAAATTTCATTATTGTTCCAAGTACGAGTGTATTTCAGTATTAACCATAGCTTATTTAAAATAATACTCCTTAGCAACTGAATATAAGCTGAACGTACTCACCCGAGATAAAATATAAAACAAAGCTTATAAACTTTTATAAATCATTCAGCTTACATTCATCTTGATTGCGCTTTAATAAAGTCAGAAGCACATATCACAAGGATAAATTATGTTTAATAACACAAATTCTAACCATGCAATCAAACTAATACTATTGGCCTTTACAAGTATATTATTTTCCACGCAAGCTTATAGTAACGAAGTTAATGAGTCTGCCTTACCAAGCTACTCTATTTCGCAAGGTTCATTTAAAAGCAATTTTACTAGTGAGCTACGCCAACAAGTGATTGACGTTAGTCGACTCACTAACACTCCCGATCAACTTAATAACAAAGCAACATCGAAAACAAGAGAAGAGATGCTTAACAATAATAGTGTACTATTGAATAAAGCCAGTAAAGATAAAGTAACACAAAAGCGTGGTTCTTATTACGACGCTGATTTTACTATTTATGGCGTAACAAGTTTTTTACTTGATGATTTTGATAATGATGGCTTTTATCAAACTTTCAGCGTCGTTTTTGACGCTGATATGTACAGCTATACACAGCACCAACGAGCTGAAGTTTACGCTTTGTTATACCTTAGCAAAAATGGCAAACCATGGAAGCATTACTATACTACTGACACCTTTATTATTGAAGCTGACTCTGACTTAGATGAATATGAAGTTATAACCACTTTTCTTTCTGGTTACCCAACTGATTTTTATGATGTATTAATTGATTTATATCAGGTTGGCTATACCGATATTGTTGCGACCTATAGCTCAGACGATAGCAACGCCTTATATGCGTTACCATTAGAAAGTGATAACCATGACGACACTTATATTGAAGTGGTAGAGGTTTACGGTGGTGGTAGTTTTTCTTTTATAGTTTTATTTATGATTATAGCATTAAGCTTTTTCCGTTTTAGCGCTAAACAGTAATAAAGATAATACACATAGCAATGATTTGCTTAAAAATAAAAAACCACAAAAAGAAAACTTTTGTGGTTTTTTTATGTTAAAGATTCGAAGTTATCTGAGCACTATATTGTAAAAATAGAAAGGCTTTCTATTAAAAAGCAGAAAGACACTCTCTCATTTAAACATTTATTTTAGCTTTTTAAGTCATCAAAGAATTTTTTTACACCATCAAAGAAGCCTGTTTCTTTTGGGCTATGCTTTTTACTGCTTTTCCCCATTTTCTCTTCTAATTGACGTAATAAATCCGCTTGATCACCCGATAAGTTTACCGGTGTTTCAAGTACTACTTTACACATTAAATCGCCCGTTGTTGAACTACGTACAGATTTAACACCTTTACCGCGTAAACGGAACATTTTGCCCGTTTGTGTTTCTTTTGGTACTTTTAATTTAACTTTACCACCTAAGGTTGGTACTTCAATTTCACCACCAAGTGCGGCAGTAACAAAACTAATAGGTACTTCACAATATAAGTGGTTTTCATCACGTACAAATATGTCATGATCACGTACATTAACTTGTACGTATAAATCACCTGCTGGTGCGCCATGTTCGCCAGCTTCACCTTCGCCCGATAAACGAATTCGATCTCCGGTATCAACACCTGCTGGTATTTTTACAGAAAGCGTTTTAGTTTTTTCAACTCGTCCTTGACCACGACATGAAGTACAAGGATCAGAAATAACTTTACCTTTTCCACCACACGTTGGACAAGTTTGCTGTACGGCAAATAACCCTTGACGCATTTGTACTTGTCCATGACCATGACACGTAGAACATGTTTTAGCAGAAGTACCTTTTTTAGCGCCTGAGCCATCACAAGGCTCACAAGCCACAAAAGTAGGTACCTTAATTTCTAGATCTTTACCTTTAACGGCATCTTCAAGGTTTAGCTCTACATTGTAGCGTAAATCAGATCCTCGCTGTGCTCGAGATTGACGACCGCCTCGACCACGACCACCACCAAAGATATCACCAAAAATATCACCAAATGCATCACCAAAATCACCTTGACCACCGCCATGGTGACCACCATGTCCACCTTGTTCAAAGGCAGCATGGCCATACTGATCATAAGCAGCACGCTTTTGATCATCTTTTAGCACTTCGTATGCTTCTTGAATTTCTTTAAAGGTTTCTTCTTTTTCTTTATCACCCTTATTTCTATCAGGATGATACTTCATCGCTAATTTTTTATAGGATTTTTTGATATCGCGCTCACTAGCATCTTTTGATACTTCAAGCACTGCATAATAATCACGTTTTGACATAAATAACTTCTTTTGTTTGCACTTAAATTAACATACGCTTTAACGTAAGAAGCGCCGGGGATAGGCCAGCGCTTTAATTTTACTTCAATCCGAATAAGCTAAAGACTACTTGTCGTCTTTTACTTCTTCAAACTCTGCATCAACAACATCATCAGCAGAATCAGAACCTTCAGCATCTGAAGCAGCGCCTTCAGGCGAACCTTGTGCTTGCTGTTTTGCTTGAGCAATTTCCATTAATTTAGCTGAAGCTTCCATAAGCGCTTGAGATTTAGCATCAATTGCTTCTTTATCTTCACCTTTAAGTACTTCTTCAAGTTCAGAAATTGCCGTTTCAATTTTCTCTTTGTCTTCAGCAGGTAGTTCATCGCCAGCTTCTTCAACTTGCTTGCGAGTAGCGTGAACTATACCATCAGCTTGATTACGAGTTTGTACTAGCTCTTCAAACTTCGCATCAGCATCAGCATTTGCTTCAGCATCATTTACCATTTGCTCAACTTCTTCATCTGATAAACCACTTGAAGCTTTAATCGTAATTTTTTGCTCTTTACCAGTGTTTTTGTCTTTAGCTGTAACATGTAAAATACCATCAGCATCAATATCGAAAGTAACTTCGATTTGTGGTGTACCACGTGGTGCAGGATCAATACCTTCAAGGTTAAATTGACCAAGTGATTTGTTAGCAGAAGCTTGCTTACGTTCACCTTGAACAACATGTACAGTAACCGCAGCTTGGTTATCATCGGCTGTTGAGAATGTTTGTGATTGTTTCGTTGGGATAGTGGTGTTTTTATCGATAACTTTCGTCATCACGCCGCCCATCGTTTCAATACCTAAAGATAAAGGTGTAACATCTAACAATAATACATCAGTTACATCACCTGAAAGAACACCCGCTTGAATTGCTGCACCTGAAGCTACTGCTTCATCAGGGTTAACATCTTTACGTGGCTCTTTACCAAAGAAATCAGATACTGCTTGTTGAACCATTGGCATACGAGACTGACCACCAACTAAGATAACGTCATTTACGTCACTTACTGATAAATCAGCATCTTTAAGTGCTTTTTTAAGTGGTTCTAATGTCGCTTTAACCATATCTTCAACTAATGACTCTAATTTAGCACGTGTAACTTTAATGTTCATGTGCTTAGGACCAGAAGCATCCGCAGTGATGTAAGGTAAGTTAACATCTGTTTGCTGTGCAGAAGAAAGTTCACATTTAGCTTTTTCAGCAGCTTCTTTTAAACGCTGCATTGCTAAAGGATCAGCTGTTAAGTCCATACCTTGGTCTTTTTTAAATTCAGCTACAAGATAGTTAATTAAACGGTTATCAAAATCTTCACCACCTAAATGCGTATCACCATTAGTCGCTAATACTTCAAAAGTGTGCTCACCATCAACTTCATCAATTTCAATAATTGAGATATCGAATGTACCACCACCTAAATCGTATACCGCAACAACTTTATCGCCTTCTTTTTTATCCATGCCGTAAGCAAGAGCAGCAGCTGTAGGCTCATTAATAATACGTTTAACATCAAGACCTGCAATACGACCAGCATCTTTTGTTGCTTGACGTTGTGAATCATTGAAATAAGCAGGAACAGTAATAACGGCTTCAGTTACTTCTTCGCCTAAGTAGTCTTCAGCTGTTTTCTTCATTTTCTTAAGAACTTCAGCAGAAACTTGTGGAGGAGCAACGTTTTTATCACGTGCTGTAACCCAAGCATCACCATTGTCAGCTTTAACAATACCAAATGGCATTATTTTAATATCACGTTGTACTTCTTCGTCTTCAAAACGACGACCAATTAAACGCTTAATTGCGAATAATGTGTTTTTAGGGTTTGTTACTGATTGACGCTTAGCAGGTTGACCTACTAATGTTTCGCCTTCTTCAGTATATGCAATAATCGAAGGTGTAGTACGATCACCTTCTGCATTTTCAATAACACGAACTTTATCGCCGTCTAATACAGCAACACAAGAGTTAGTTGTACCTAAGTCAATACCAATGATTTTACCCATGAGGGAAGCTCCTATCTATTATGTTCTGCTCTCCTTTGAGAGCAAAATCTTAATTAATCTGTTGTTGAAATATTAAATGGGGGTAGGAAAATACTTTTCAATAGAAATTTTGTAAATAAATGCATTTTATTTAAAATAATCATTTCTTCCGTTCTATTAAGCTGTTTTAGTCATGTTTTAGCTAAAGTAACTTAAGCTTAAAAGACAATGCATACCAATATAGGGTTAAAATAAAATATAGGGTTAAAATAAAAAACCAGACAAATTGTCTGGTTTTTGAAAATGCATCACATAGTAACTTGAGAATCTATTTATTTTAACAATTAAACAGATTCATCAACGCTAGGTGCTGCTTTAGATACCATCACCATAGCAGGGCGAATTAAACGACCATTAAGTTCGTAACCTTTTTGCATTACAGCAATAACCGTATTAGGTGCTACGCCAGGCACTTCTTGCATAGACATTGCTTGATGTAATTCTGGGTTAAAAGGTTGATCTTGTGGATCTACAGATTTAATACCAAATTTTTCTAATGATGAGATTAAACCTTGAAGAGTTAATTCAACACCTTCAATAACTGCGGCTTTACTGTCATCTTCTTTATCAATATTTTGTAATGCACGCTCTAAGTTATCAACAGTAACAAGCATTTCACCAGCAAACTTTTCTAAAGCAAACTTTTTCGCTTTATCAACATCTTGCGCAGATCTACGACGAATGTTATCCACTTCAGCCTTCGCTCGAATTACTGAATCTTTTTGATCTGTAACTTTTGCTTGAGCTGCTGCTAAAGCAAGTTCCAACTCATTAATACGCTCTTGTTCAGCACTAATGACTTCATGAGCTTGTTCATGCTGTTCTTCAACTTGTTCTTCTGCTTGCTGAACAATTTCGTCAGCTAATTGCTCTGGCGATAACTCTTCTGTAGAAAACTCAGCAGACTGCTGTTCTTCTGATTTTGTAGACTCTGTAGTCATAAAAAACTCCAATTAAATCTTAGTAATTTTACAATAATAAAAATGCAATAATGCTAATTATGGGGTCAAGCTTTCGCTATTCAAGCCTTTATAGCAACTAATTAAGTGCATTTTATCAAATACAAACTTTACAAGCCACGCAAATAAAGGGAAACTTCTTTTAAAGATATCAAATATGAAATAATTGTTATGGCTCAACTTTATAAAACAATTGGGCTTATTGGTAAGCCCAATCATCAAGGTGCAAGCTCCACAATAGCGGCATTACATGACTATTTACTGGCAAATAAATACCAAGTATTAGTAGAAACATCCGTCGCTACTTCTGTCGAAATTACAGATATGAATGAATGTTCTCTCACCGATATTGGTAATAATGCAGATCTTGCTATTGTTGTTGGTGGTGATGGCTACATGTTAGGTGCTGCTAGAGTTTTAGCTTGTTTTGACATCGGCGTTATTGGTGTAAACCGTGGGAATTTAGGTTTTTTAACCGACTTATCCCCTGATGAAATAATAAAACCACTTGAAGAAATTCTAAATGGTAAATCTCGCTCTGAACAGCGCTTTATCATTGAAGCTGAAGTTTATCGGCATGGTAAACTTAAAAGCTCGAACAGTGCCGTAAACGAGGCGGTTTTACATGCAGGTAAAGTTGCCAGCATGATTGAGTTTGAAGTTCATATTGATAATTCATTTATGTTTAGTCAACGCTCTGATGGTTTGATTATTTCAACTCCTACAGGATCGACCGCTTACTCTATGTCTGCTGGCGGACCTATACTAACGCCTAATTTAAATGCTTTATCTTTGGTACCTATGTTTCCTCATACACTAACTAGTCGCCCTATTGTGGTGGACGGTGATAGTGAAATAAAGCTAATACTTGCAAATGAAAATCAAGAAAGTTTACAAGTTAGCTGTGATGGACATGTAATTCTAGCCGTTATGCCTGGTGACGAAGTTATCATTAAAAAAAGTCCTCAAACTATACGCTTAGTTCATCCTCTCGATCATGATTATTTTAACGTACTACGAAATAAATTAGGATGGGGCAATAAGCTTTATTAATCTTATTTAATAAAAACGATTAAAATTTTCTAAGTTACTTGCAAAAGCATAAATTACTGTATAAATTAACAACTATATATTTATACAGTAAAGTGAGAGTTCACATTATGCTTTTACAACTAAACATTCAAAACTTCGCCATTGTTAAATCACTTGATATTGATTGGCAATCTGGCATGACAACTATCACAGGTGAAACTGGCGCGGGTAAGTCTATAGCAATAGATGCCTTAGGTTTATGTTTAGGAGATAGAGCCACCACTAATGTTGTTCGTCCTAATTGCAAAAAAGCAGAACTTGCTGCCACTTTCGATATACAAAAAAATATAAATGCTCAGCACTGGCTAACGATTCATGATCTGTTATTGGAATCAAGCAATGAGTGTATTCTACGACGAGTAATTTCTGCTGAAGGTCGCTCAAAAGCTTACATTAATGGTAGTCAAGTACCTCTAGTACAGCTTAAAGAAGTGGGTCAATTATTGATCAATATACATGGTCAACATGATCACCAATTAATCGTTAAATCAAGTCAGCAATGTAAGTTGCTCGATGATTATGCAGATCATCAGTCAGCACTGGATGAAGTTAAACATTATTATCAACAATGGCATAAATTAAATAAAGAATTAAATTTATTACAGCAAAACAAACAACAACGTGAAGCTCAGCAACAACTACTCCAATATCAAGTGAATGAACTCAATGAGTTTTCTTTACAAGAAGGAGAGTTTGAAACATTAGAAAGTGATTATAAACGCCATGCTAATGCTCAAGATTTACTTGATACAACTCTCCAATCACTACATACACTTACTGAAGACGAAAGCTTTAATGTACTCGACTCGTTACGCCATTGTAGTGACAACATAGCTGCCTTAGCCCGTTTAGATGAAAGGCTGAAAAATATTGCAACTATTCTTAATGACTCTTTTTTACAAGTTGAAGAGGCTTCTGCAGATCTTAAACACTACTATCAAGAACTTGAATTAGATCCACAAGCATACGCAATAATCGAAGAGCGCTATTCTACAGCCTTGCAACTGGCAAAAAAACATAGTTTACCTCCAGAAAACTTAGTTAGTTTTCATCAATCACTCACTCAAGAGTTAACAAATATTTCCAATGATGAATCAAGAATTAATGTGGTAATTGAAGAACTAGTCAAAACAGAGCAAAACTACCAAGATAGTGCCTTAGTTTTAACTTCTTCGAGAAAAAAAGCAGCCAAAAAATTAAGTAAAGATATTAGCAAAAGCATGCAAGAGCTGAATATGCCCCATGGAAAATTTCACATTGCAATTGAATCACATAATGACAGTCTCACTACGATATCAGCCAATGGTGTAGACAAAATTGACTTTCAGGTCAGTATAAACCCTGGTCAAGCATTAGAGGCAATGAGTAAAGTCGCTTCTGGTGGTGAATTATCCCGTATTAGTTTAGCCATGCAAGTTATATTAGCAGACAAAGTCATTACCCCGACCCTAATTTTTGATGAGGTAGATGTAGGCATAAGTGGTCCTACAGCGGCAATGGTGGGGAGTAAATTACAACAACTAGCTAAAAACACTCAAGTAATATGTGTAACGCATTTACCACAAGTGGCATGTAAGGGACATCAACAGTACTTTGTTAGTAAACTAACCGATGGTGAACATACTGAAACAAAAATAACGGAACTAAGTGAGCAAAGTCGCATCCAAGAAATAGCACGTTTACTTGCAGGTAATAAAATAACCGAGCATAGTTTAGCTAACGCACAAGAGTTATTAGCCGGTTAATTACGGATGTCTATCGCAAATTTATGAAAAATAGCTTTGTATCTCAAGCCGTGCTTCGTTATTATCACTGCTTGCACTTAATGCATTAATTTTTAATTGTATTGATTTATATTTAAGGAAAGTAAAATTTCATGTTGTTTCGTACCTCAATTATTACCATAGCCCTATCACTTTCTGCTTGTTCAAGTTGGGTTTATCGTATTGATATTCCTCAAGGAAACTATCTTGAGCAAAAAAGCATAGATAAAATACAAGTGGGTATGACTAAGGAACAGGTTAAATTTGTTTTGGGAAGCCCTGTTTTAGTTGATTCTTTTGACAAAGATACTTGGAATTATGTTTATCGTTTCAAGTCAGGTCGTAGTGAAAAGTTAGATACCCAGAAGAATTTCACCATGAAGTTTGAAGATAACAAACTAGTTTCAGCAGATGGCGATTTTGAATTATCAGAAAATTTTCATATCCCATTCAACGCCCCTATCATACAAAATGATGAACAAATCAATACGGATAAACAAGGTAGTTAATCGCATTATGCTTTTAAAATAATTATTTTATTTATATTATTACAATACGAAACTAACTTGAGAGCAACTAATATGACATGATAATTTTCATATTAGCCATTTTTAGTATAGGTTAAATTTGGTTAACTCGTTTTACAACGCGCTAACCAAATTTAATAAAATAACTAGAACTTACTTGTATCGGTAAATAAGCCTACTTTTAAATCTTTAGCTAAATATATTTCACGGCCATCAACACTCACAGTACCGTCAGCTAAGCCCATATATAATTTACGTTTAATTACACGTTTGAAATCAATTCTAAAGGTTACTTTTTTTGCCGTAGGCAAGATTTGTCCAGTAAATTTAACTTCACCTACACCTAATGCTCTTCCTTTACCTGGACCACCAGTCCACGCTAAGAAAAACCCAACTAATTGCCACATAGCATCTAAGCCTAAGCAACCAGGCATTACAGGGTCACCTTTAAAATGACAATCAAAAAACCATAAATCAGGTGAAATATCTAATTCGGCTTCGATAAAACCTTTACCAAACTCACCGCCTTCTTCAGTAATCGTTAATATACGATCCATCATTAGCATGTTGTCTGAAGGAAGTTGTGAGTTACCCTCACCAAACATTTCACCTGTACCTGCTTTAACTAAATCTGCTTTGTTGTACGAACTCTGTTGTGCCATTGCCATAAGTATTTTGACCTATATGAAGTTGTTTACTAAGGATGTAATATTTCTTGAGCGTTACTTTAGCGAACACTTGTACACTAAACAACTCCGAACAGTAAAAAAAACAACTTTAATGGGGATAATATCGTTTTTTATCGATTGATTTACCCAAGGCAAGATAATATTACTAAATTCTGTAAACATTTAGCGCTATTAGCTTTCACTATCGTATTGCAAAATAAAACGGTCAGGGTAACATAGCAGCTAGTTGCAAAATTTTATAAAGCGCATCGAGATTAAAATGAACGATACCGTTAAAAATAAGAAAAAGGCTATGACTAATGCCGAGAAGCAGAAACGCTACAGGGAAAGACAAAAAGAACGTGGTAAGCAAGAGATGCGCGGATACTTATCACCCGAAGCTAGAGTATGTTATCAATTAATTGCTGAACAAACTAACTGGTCTGATAGTATTATTTTAAGCAACGCAGTTCGCTTAACTTATGCCGCCTATAAAAATGGGCAAATTGGCTTACTTAATAGTTGGCTAAAAAATAACGAGTTATAAAGGCAGATTCCATTGATAAATATATTATTAGTTGACGACCATGAACTAGTACGCACTGGTGTTAATAAAATACTCAACGAAGTTAAAGGTTTTAAGGTTATTGATGAATGTGAAACAGGTGAAGACGCGGTAAAATTTTGTCGTATGACTGAACCCGACGTTATTTTAATGGATATGGATATGCCTGGCATGGGCGGCTTAGAAGCAACGAAAAAGATTTTACGCCTAGCACCAGAAGTTAAAGTAATAATCTTAACGGCTCACACCGAAGACCCTTTCCCAACCAAGGTAATGAAAATAGGTGCTGCTGGTTATTTAACTAAAGGCGCAGGGCCAAATGAAATGATTAATGCTATTAGAGCCGTGAATAGTGGTCAACGTTATTTACCCCCTGCAATAGCTCAACAAATGGCTTTAAGTCAATTTAAAACAAAAGACGAAAACCCTTTTAGCGAATTGTCTGATCGCGAATTACAAATAATGTTAATGATCACTCGTGGTGAAAAAGTACCTGATATTTCTGAACATTTACACTTAAGTCCAAAAACAATTAATAGCTACCGCTATCGAATGTTTGATAAGTTAAATGTAGGAAATGATGTAGAGCTAACACATTTAGCGATTCGTCACGGCATGATAAATACAGAAAAATTATAATTTTGCCAAACATACATAACACCGCACCAACACAACATTTCGATAGCGACGCCTTCTTGAGTTCAGTTACAGATCAAGCTGGTGTTTATCGGATGTACAATGCTAGCCAAACAGTTATTTATGTTGGAAAAGCAAAGCATCTTAAAAAACGTTTGAGCAGCTATTTTCGTAAAGATGTAGGCTCGGTAAAAACAAAAGCATTAGTTAATCAAATTTGCGCTATAGACGTCACTGTAACTCATACAGAAGGCGAAGCATTAATTCTTGAAAATAATTATATTAAAAAGTATCAGCCTAAATATAATATTTTACTCAGAGATGATAAATCTTACCCTTATTTATTAATTACTCACCATAAACACCCTAAACTTGGTCTTCATCGCGGAGGAAAACGCACTAAAGGTGATTATTTTGGTCCCTACCCTACTGTAGGAGCTGTTTGGGAAAGCCTACGCTTAATGCAAAAGATCTTTCCTATCCGACAGTGCGAAGATAGTTATTACAAAGCAAGATCACGACCTTGTTTACAATATCAATTAGGACGTTGTTTAGCACCTTGCGTTGACAAAATATCTGAGAAAAATTACCAACAACAAGTTGATTTAGCCAAACTATTTTTAAAAGGTAAAAGCTCAATGGTAATTGAGCAACTTGTTGAAAAAATGGAATTATCGAGTAGCCAATTAGATTTCGAACAAGCGGCTAAATATAGAGATCAAATCACTACATTACGTAAAGTACAGCAACAACAATATGTTAGTGGTATAGCAGCTGAAATGGATGTTATTGGATTATTTAGGCTTAAAACCCAAGTTTGTATTCATTTACTTTGTATTCGTGACCATAAAATATTAGGCAGTAAAAGCTATTTCCCTGTTGTACCTAATGACACAAGTGATGAAGAAGTCATACAAGCATTTATCGGACAACATTATTTAGGCAATGAACTCGGCAGCGGTTCGAACGAAGGCATGATCCCAAAAGAAATTATAGCCCCGTGTGATTTTGAACAACTGACAGAAATTGCAGTATTATTATCAAAACAGTCTGAGCATGAGGTTAAAATATCAACCAAGATTAGATCCGAGCGTCGACAATACTTAAAGCTAGCCGCAACCAACGCACAAACTGCTTTGCTAACAAGAAACAGTCATAAAGAATCGATGCAAGCTAGGTTTGCCGCTTTAAATGAAGTTTTTGAATTACCAAATGGTATAAACCGAATAGAGTGTTTCGATATTAGCCATACAATGGGACAACAAACTATAGCATCTAATGTTGTTTTTAACCAAGAAGGTCCGCTTAAGAGTGATTATCGTCGATATAATGTTTACGGTATTACACCGGGTGATGACTATGCAGCAATGGCTTTTGCTTTAAATAAACGTTATGGAAAAATAAAAGCAACCGATATTGAAGCATTAAAGAAGTTACCTGACATCGTTTTTATTGATGGTGGTAAAGGCCAATTAGCAAAAGCTGAAGAATTTTTTGCACAATTAAGTTCTGAACAAGCGCTTGAAAGAATTCCTTTGCTTGTTGGCGTAGCTAAAGGCGAATCTAGAAAACCGGGCTTAGAAACATTAATACTAGCTGGCTCTCACCAATTAATATCATTACCTGGTACTTCTCCAGCTCTACACCTAGTACAACATATACGCGATGAGTCACACCGATTTGCAATTACAGGACATCGAGCTAAAAGGCAGAAGGTAACTAAAAAGTCAGTATTAGAATCTATCGAAGGGATAGGAGCAAAGAAACGGCAAGCCCTACTGACACACTTAGGTGGAATTCAGGAAGTAAATAAAGCTGACGTAAGTGAATTACAGAAAGTTCCAGGTATTAGTATCGTACTTGCTCAAAATATTTATGACGCTTTACACAATAAGTGACTATATCTAACTCCTGATACTGTGTAGAATAAACTCAGAACTTTTGCTGTTATATCTTTAACTAAAATAAAAACTATGTGGACATTACCCAACCAAATAACCTTATTTCGGATCATTTTGATTCCCGTTTTCCTTATTATTTTCTATTTACCTTTATCTTGGAGTCACTTTGGTGCCTTTGTAGTGTTTTGGACCGCTTCAATTAGCGATGCCTTAGACGGATATTTAGCACGAAAATTAAATCAATCTTCAGCCTTTGGCGCTTTTATTGACCCTGTGGCTGATAAACTGATGGTGGTAGCAGCTTTAGTTATGATCGTACAAGAATATCAGAATTGGCTCATTGCTATTCCGGCAATTATTATGATCGCACGGGAAATATTCATCAGTGCTTTGAGAGAATTTATGTCATCGCGTGGTAAGCGCGACGTTATTGCCGTGTCTGATATGGGAAAATATAAAACCGCAGCTCAAATGTTGGGTATTATGGGATTAATATGGCGACCTGATTACGACATTCCGTTAATTTTATTTTATTTACCGCATGAAATTATCAATTATGCCGCTTACTTTTTCTACGCCATTGCCACTATTTTAACTATTTCAACCTTAGTTAGTTACTTTAAAGCCGCTTGGCCGGAGCTAAAAAGATAATAGCTAGGTTGTTTTTGATTGCTATAGCATCAAATTAGCTGCTTTTTGAGCAGTCGAAATAAAAAAGTTATTTATTAGTTGACTGTAACTTAATACGCTGTAGAATGCGTTTTCGTTGACAGGGAGTCAACAGGTGAAGCGGCTGTAGCTCAGCTGGTAGAGCATCACGTTGCCAACGTGAATGTCACGAGTTCGAGTCTCGTTAGCCGCTCCAACTTTAACTTTATAAAAGTTAAGCTCCAAAGGATTACACCTCAATTCGCGTTGATAAAATGGCGGGTTGGCAGAATGGCTATGCAGCGGATTGCAAATCCGTGGACCTCGGTTCGACTCCGGGACCCGCCTCCATTGTGCCCGGGTGGTGGAATTGGTAGACACAAGGGATTTAAAATCCCTCGCCGAAAAGCGTGCCGGTTCAAGTCCGGCTCCGGGTACCATTTCATCAACGAAAGTTGAGTGTAAAAAAAAGTAAAAAAAAGTGTATTTTATACTTGGCAAATAAAATTATATACGCTAGAATGCGCGCTCATTTTTAAGGAAATGAATGCGAAACAAAATGAAGCGGCTGTAGCTCAGCTGGTAGAGCATCACGTTGCCAACGTGAATGTCACGAGTTCGAGTCTCGTTAGCCGCTCCAAATTTTTGTTTTAGAAGTAGAAATAAAGCTCTATGAAGCGGCTGTAGCTCAGCTGGTAGAGCATCACGTTGCCAACGTGAATGTCACGAGTTCGAGTCTCGTTAGCCGCTCCAAATTTTTTTAGTATTATGGTAAGTTACCAGTCAGCAATGACAAATAATATTATAAAGAGTAGGTACCAACCTACTATAAAAATACTCCCCTTATCGAAAGATACAATGCCCGGGTGGTGGAATTGGTAGACACAAGGGATTTAAAATCCCTCGCCGAAAAGCGTGCCGGTTCAAGTCCGGCTCCGGGTACCATTTTAAAAATATCTCAAATATTTTTACAGTATTTAATATCAGCAAATATAGTAAATAGTTTATTTTCCTCCGTTATTTTATAAAATCACTATTTATCTGTCATACATCTCATATTATTCAGGTAATAATTTCTTAGCAATATAGAATACAAGAATAAATAGTTAGTATTAAGTCAAACATTAGTAATTCATTACCATCCATTTCATACAAAATTCACCTTGCTATAGAGACGTTATAAAAAAATAATCAGTACTACTTAGGTAACTCCTCCTTAATATTCATCGTTCTTATTCATATTCTTTAGCCTAATTCCTTCTTATATTATAGTTAACTCCTGAGTACTTTAATGGTAAAGTTTATGCTTAATTCATAGAGAGGATAAAAAATGAAATTAGCTTCAACAAAAATCATCACAGTATGCGCACTTATTTTTGCAACTAATAGTGCTATTGCAACACCAGCAACGTCTGAAAAGCATGCTAACAAAGCTAACGAGTTACGCCATGCCGTATTCACTATGCTAGGTGCAAATATGGGTGCATTAGGCGCCATGGCTAAAGGAAAGATCCCATTTGATGCAAAGGTAGTCGAAAAAAATTCAATTCGTATTAATCAGCTTTCATTTATGATTGCTGATTACACGAGTACTGATACAAGTGCTTATAAAGTAGACACTACAGCATTGCCAGATGTGTGGACTAAGCGTGAAGCCTTTGAAAAAAGAATTAATGATTTAACAATAGCATCTGAAAAGCTTGTTAAAGCATCTACATCAGGTGATGAGTCGGCAATTAAAGCAGCTATTGGCGGTGTAGGAAAGACGTGTGGCGGATGTCACGATAACTTTAGAGAAGAATAACACTCAAGCCCGTCCTGTAAAAAATAAAAGCTAATATAGCTATACAAGGCCTGAATAACATATATGTTGTTATTCAGGCCTTTTTGTTTGTACTAATAATAAAACTCTTCTTCGACTGGTACATTCAAGACTAACAACCAATATAAGAAAACGGCAACAACTAATATTATTACTAAAGCCACAAATAATTTAGATGATTTAATACCTTTTTTATTTTCGGCACTGTCACTACTTTTATATCCTGTGATCATTGGTACAATCAAATTCGCTTTTTTTACCAGCAAATAATAAAAAGCAGCACTTATATGTAATACAGATACAATAATAATAATATCAAAAACATTATGATGAATTAATGACATAATACTCTGAATCGAACTACTTGCACTTGCATAGTAAGGTCCAGAAGTAAAAATATCATCGTTCATAAATAGCCCGCTAATCGCTTGTGATAAAACTAACGTCAACATCAATACCACCATTAACCCACCAAGAGGATTATGACCAACAGTAGTATAGTTTTTTTCTTGTCTGAAGTTTTTTAAATAGTGTAAAAGCGCTTTTTTATTGGGTATAAATTGAGTGAACTTCGCATAGCGAGTACCAAATACCCCCCATATTATGCGAAATATAATCAAGCCTAAAATAAAGTAGCCTATTTTTAAATGCCAATCTATTAAGTTTCGTTCGCCATCTGATGTATACCAAGCAGCAAAAAGTGAAATAACAAGACACCAATGAAATAGTCTAACAGGAAGATCCCAAACTAATAATTTATTTTTCATTATTTAATTTATGTTGAACAACGATAATAACATTATAAATAATGAACAACTATTGTGAAACCTCTTATTTATTAAAAGGTAAATAGACAGTTTTAGCCGTAGATCAATATATTCTGATAGTGAATTTGACGCTTATAAATACACTAACACGCTGAGCGCATATTCATAATATTAAAGATAAATTAATAATAAATTAATAAGGACACTCGCTTATAGTCACTCGCTTATAGTCACCATGAAACAATTGTCTAAAGTCTTTTGTTAACAAATTTGAGCGACTGTCCTGTCCCTATTCTTTTAACGGGGACAGGTGTACATTAAATTAACCGGTACTTTTGTAGCTTACTATTCGGTTTTTCAGGAATAGTCATTTCAATTAAAGCAGCGTCCATCGCTGGTTTAAGGTAGCGTTCTCTAAAGTGCTTGCGATCTTTAAGTTTCAACTTTTCTTGTAATTGCTTTCTATTTAAAGATATATCAGATTGTCTTAATATATTTATCAAGGCTTTAACTTGTGGTGTTTCTTGTGGGGTTGTGTTTTTTTCTATTGGCGCCAGTGATCGTGCAGGCTCTTTATTTAAAAATAAGCTATTGTCTATTTTTAAAATAGTACTTAAGGTATTTTCGAGAATATACTCGATAAAAACTGAAGAATCCCCCGTGTCGGTGCTTTCATTTATTGCACTATTATACTGCTGTTTAGTTGCCTCTATAAATTTTTCCACAGGAAATAATATAAATAACGGATTCCATTGCTTAAGTATTTTAGATTGCCATAAAGAGGCAATGCGACTATTACCTTCAACAAAAGGATGGATAAATTTAAGTTCGTAGTGAAATACTGAGCTTTTTATTAGCGGGTGTTCAGTCGATGTAGACAACCAGCTAAAAAGATCTTCCATCATCTGTGGAATATGCAAAGCTTGCGGGGCTACTTTCAATTTTTTGCTATTGATAGTGTTATTCGTCCGATAGTTATCAGTTGTATTTTCTTGAGACAATATAAGCGCTTTATGTGCTGTCAAAAAGTCATCGCATAAATTAATATCCCAATTATTCATCTGTTCATAGACTTCAATGGAATTATTTACTTTTTTGATTATTTCTTCAGATAAATCAATGTCGTCTTTATGATAAATTGTGTTTATCTGCGCCTTTGTCAAGGTAACATTGTCATTAAGTAGTGCGTTTTTAACCTGTTTTACCAGAGCATCTTGCTTACTTTGCAAGATATCTTTTTCGTTGTACATTATAGAGAGTTTGCCGATAGCTTCTGCAATATCTGAAATATAGTGAATGATTTTTGATGTGACTGTAAACGGAGGTTGAAATTGACTCATGAGATAATAAATTTTAAGCTTTAATTCTACCTACAAGATACGCTAATCAAGAGGGTTAGTATAATTAAAATTCTTAATTAACCTTAATTATGGATAATGTTAGAACGATTTACTCATCGAGTAAATCGTTTTTTTTGACTGAAAACGATTGAGGGTAAACACGATAGGCCACTGTATCAGGCTGATTTTGCCTGTAATCTTTCGTTGAAATTACTTAATATGAGTATAAGACTTTCGTTATCATCCAAGATAAGCTGTAGTCAAAATGTTAAATAGTGAGGCTAAACTTACCGATTTTTCGGTATTAGCACATTACCTTTATGTCCTTTTAAAATAAGGGATGTAGATGGGGGGCATTAAGATATATTTGATTGTGGTAGCTAGTTTTTTTGATAAACTGTGAGTATCTAACCCTTTTATTCGACGACCATGTTAAGCATTAAAATCGAACAATAAAAATTAAAATTAATAAGGACACTCGCTTATAGTCAGAACAAAACCAAAATTAAAAAACATAGATGAAATACCGATTTTTAGACGTGCGGAAGTTTAACCGTGATATAGGTAGGTGGTTATTATGGTTAGGGTTATTGTTAAATGGTTACGCTAGAAGTTTATCACAACAATTAACATTGGTTCGTCGCTTCAATCCTCTGTGCTCGCAATAATCTGTTAATACATCACTGTGACCTACCGCGCCATGAAATAATCGTCTAAAGTCTTTGGTTAACGTTAGCCAATTATCAGGACTGATGTTCAAGCGGTTAAGTAAAGCA
>Ga0193951_1000079_pt1 | contig 39866 bp, 18 predicted proteins | sample BB_2_MG_FD_140370 | JGI IMG/M metagenome (GOLD analysis project Ga0193951, IMG submission 140370) | Microbial mat bacterial communities from the Broadkill River, Lewes, Delaware, United States - BB_2_MG | ecosystem: Environmental > Aquatic > Freshwater > River > Microbial mats | place: USA...
AACTTCGTGTTTTTTTTAAGGTTTTGATGAAAAAAAATTATAAATTTGCACTCCAATTCACAATAGCCTCGATGGCGGAACTGGTAGACGCGCTGGATTCAAAATCCAGTTCTTTCGGGAGTGCCGGTTCGATCCCGGCTCGAGGTACAAAGGGAAAGCTGAGATCTATGTCTTAGCTTTTTTATTTAAGGTATAGCATAGGCAAAATATTTTGTGTTATTTACTCTTTAACTTTGTTAAGATCAATTTGATTGCATGTACTTTTAATTAAAATTTATATTATATACAACAGAGGGTAATACTTTACAGTACTATTTACTATAATAAAACAAATTTTAATATTAAAGAAGCCCTTACTTCACTAAAGACTACAACAGCTTTTCATAAATTATGATTGATCAAATAAAGGGGTTTTTATTAACAAAGTCGAAAGCCTCACTAATAGAATTATTACTAAAATTAGCACTTCACAAGATTAACTATGAGATGGTACATTTGTGAATCATAATATATAATTTTAATTCAAATGGATATGTAGTATTAGAAAAATAACAGACAATTATTGTTTACAAGTTTATATTTAGAAACAATAAGTTTACATTATGTCAAAGATTACAATGTAATGGGTGTAAATTCCTATATTTTGTGATGATTTACTTATATGCCAATCTAAACTTTTTTAAAATCTAAACAAGTCAAAATAGATAAAAAAAATTCTACAGCTTTAAAAATGCTATGGTAATTGTATTAGAAATATAATGTAACCAATGTTTATTTTATGACACTTTTTACAGATGTAAAATCACAAATTTAATGGAAATAGGGACTATTAAGACATCAGGTAACATTTATCTGTTAAAGAGGTAACATTAGTAATCTTATTATTACTTAGTTCGTGTTACATTTGGTATACAATTATTTCAGAATAAAATTAATTTATAAGTGAATGTATTTGGTAATATATTCTTAAAAAGAAGAAAAATGTTTAAAAACAAATTTTTAAAATTGTATATAGGAGTGCTGTTTTTGGTAACTCTTTCATTTTCAAGTTGTGAAAAGGAAATACCAATTTGGTATTCAAATGGTTTAAAAACAGCATTTTATCAATTAAAGGAAGCAGCTTTAGAATATGCGCCTTCTAAAGAATTTCCAAGAGCTTTACATAAAGATGGTTCAATTAGATTTGAACCTGCTAAAGGTTGGACAAGCGGATTTTTTCCAGGAAACCTATGGTTAATGTATGGAATGTCTCATAATAATGAATTTAAAATAGTTGCAGAACAATATTCAGAACTTTTAGATGGTCAGCAATATGAAACTTTTACTCACGATGTTGGTTTTAAAATGTTTTGTAGTTTGGGAACAAGTTTAAGATACACAGAAAATAAAAAATACCAAAAAGATTTAGTAGCGGCTGCAAATTCACTAAAGTCTAGATACAATTCAGAAATAGGAGTTATAAGGTCTTGGGATTTTGGAGAATGGCAATATCCAGTTATTGTAGATAATTTAATGAATCTTGAATTGTTATTTTGGGCATCAAAATACACAAATGATGAAATCTATAAAAAAATTGCAATTACCCATGCAGAGACTACAATAAAAAATCATTTTAGAAAAGATTACAGTTCGTTTCATGTAGTTGAATATGATACAATAACAGCAAAACCTATTTCAAAAGAAACATTTCAAGGATATTCAGACAGTTCTTCATGGGCGCGAGGTCAAGCTTGGGCATTGTATGGTTTCACTATGGCATATAAGGAAACTAATAAGAAAGAGTTTTTAGACCAAGCTGAAAATATAGCCGCATATATAATTCCTCAATTGAAAAAAAATAAGGATAAGATTCCGTTTTGGGATTTTAGTTCACCAGATATTCCTAACACAGTTAGAGATGCCTCTGCAGGGGCAATTATTGCCTCGGCATTTTTGGAACTTCAAAAGTTTTCTGACAAGGGAGCGTTGTATGTTCAACATGCTGAAGAAATTTTAAAAAGTTTGTCTTCAAAACAATACTTGGCAGAAAAAGGAACTAATAAATTATTTATTTTAAAACACAGTACAGGAAGCTTGCCTCATGATTCTGAAGTTGATGTTCCAATAATTTATGCAGATTATTATTATTTAGAAGCAATGGAACGTTACGGGAAAATTAAAAATATTGATATGAAGCAAATTTTTAATTAATTATGAAAGCATTTATATATTCAATACTAGGACTTTTATTGGTTTTAATAGTTTCATGTTCTGATGAATCCGAAAAAGAAACTCAACCTAATGTATTGTTTATTTCTATCGATGATTTAAACGATTGGACAGGTAGTTTAGGAGGAAATAACCAAGTAATTACACCAAATTTAGACCAGTTAGCTAAACAAGGAGTGCAATTTACAAATGCCCATGCTTCAATGGCTGTTTGTGTTGCTTCAAGAAATTCGTTATTAAGCGGTTTGCATCCTACAACAACTGGTTGGTATTCTCTTGTAGCTGATCACGATGATATGGTTGCTTCGTATGAAAATGTAATGGGTGATAAGCAGATGCTACCTGCATTGTTTAAAAATAATGGCTATTCTACATATTGCGCTGGAAAAATATTCCATAAAGGAGCAACAGACTTTCCTTTTTTAATGAATGATTTATGGGATGATACATTGCCTGAATATAAAGAGAAATTAAGACCCATTGATTTTGAACGAGGAGAAGGTTATGGTGGTTACAAATTTTATCCATTTCCAAAAGAAGGAAGTCAATTAAATAAGTTTTATGGAGATAAATTAAAGGGTGGTCATTCACTTTGCGGAGGACCATTAGATAAAGAAGATATGCCAGAAGGAAAAATGTACGATGAATTTATTGCAGATTATGCAATTGAGAAGATTCAAGAAGATCATACAAAACCGTTTTTTCTTTCAGTAGGTTTTGTGAGACCTCATGTACCTTATACTGCTCCACGTAAGTATTTTGAAATGTATGACATCAACAATGTTAAAGTACCTGAAATTCCTGTTGATGAAATGAAAGATATCCCATTAATTGGAAAATCTATAGCTTTCAATTATGGAGTTTCAAATATGGGAGATTATCAAGCCGTAAAAGGTATGGGTAGCGATTATTTAAGACATCTAGTACATTCATATTTAGCGTGTGTTTCTTTTGTTGATGACCAACTTGGGCGCGTTTTAAACGCTTTAGAAAACAGTAAATATGCCAATAATACGATTATAGTCCTTTTGTCTGATCACGGTCAGAGTTTTGGTGAAAAAATGAATTTCAGAAAAATGAGCTTATGGGAAGAGTCCACAAAAGTTCCCTTATATATTCTTTCTCCTAAAAGTAAAACCAAGGGTGAAGATTGTTTAAAACCGGTAAGCTTATTAGATATTTATCCAACGTTGGTTGAATTATGTAATTTACCAAAACAAGAACATTTGGAAGGAAATAGTTTAAAAAAACTTCTTGAAAATCCAGAAACAGAATGGCCTTATGCAGTTTTAAGTAGTTGGCGTTATAAAAATTACGCTGTAAGAACCCAAGATTATAGGTATATACAATATAGAGATGGAACTGAAGAATTTTACAATCATAAAAATGATGCAGGAGAACACATAAATTTAGCTTCAAACAAAGCGTATAAAAGTATAATTGAAGATCATAAAAAAAGGATTCCTAAAAATGTGGCTTTACCAGTTGGAAAAACAATATGGGATGGAGATGAAATTGATTTTAAAATTGAGCAATGGAAAAAGAATGATAGTATTCCAGTTTGGTTAAATTCTAAATAATGAAAAATTAAGATAAAAAGTTAAATAAAAATATAAAAATTATGATTCATAAAAGAACATTATTAATGTTGTTGGTTTTTGCAATTATTTTAATTAGTTGTAATCGCAATAATAAATCAGAGGAGGTCGAGGTAAATGTAATAGATGTAGCATCTAAACAATATGGAATATTATTCGATTCTATTCAATCTAGAAAAAATAATAAATTTTACATTCCAAGATCTATAAAAAACGGTAATATAAAATACGCTCAAGCATATGATTGGACTAGTGGTTTTTATGCAGGATCGTTATGGTATTTGTATAAACTTTCGGGAGATATAAAGTGGAAAAATAGGGCGTTAGATTATACTACACGTTTAGATTCAGTTAAATATTATACAGGAAATCACGATATTGGTTTTATGATGGAAACTAGTTTTGGAAACGCTATAAAGGATAAAGCATCTGCTAAATATGATTCGGTAATTGTTGAGTCTGCAAAATCTTTAGTAACAAGATTTAGACCAAAAGCTGGAATAATTCAATCTTGGAATGCTAATGAGAAATGGGATTGTCCTGTAATTATTGACAATATGATGAATCTTGAATTGCTTTTTCATGCAACTAAAATCTCGGGAGACAGTACTTATTATAATGTGGCTATTAAACATGCTGATGTAACACTTGAAAATCACTTTAGAGAAGATTACAGTTCATATCACGTTATAGATTATAATACGGAAACAGGAGAAGTAATAGGAAAATCTACGCACCAAGGATTATCAGATGATTCTGATTGGTCACGAGGTCAAACTTGGGGGTTGTATGGTTATACAACTACTTATAGAGAAACAAAAAATATAATATATTTAGAGCAAGCAATAAAAATTGCAAACTTCATTAAAACACATCCAAAACTTCCTGAAGATCAAGTTCCTTTATGGGATTTTGATGCAGAAATGTCTCCTGAAACACCAAGAGATGCTTCATCAGCAGCTATTACAGCATCGGCTTTATTAGAGTTAAGTGGGTATGTAAACACTGACTTGAGTAAAACATATATTGATTGGGCAAAGCAAATTTTGAATAGTTTAAAGTCTGCTCCGTATTTAGCAGAAGTTGGTACTAATAAAGGATTTATTTTAAAGCATTCGGTTGGAACTTTACCTAATAATGTTGAAGTTGATGTACCGCTAAATTATGCTGATTATTATTTTTTAGAAGCTTTGTATAGATTACAAAATTTGGAAACTAGAAAATATTAGTATCTAGTCTATTTAAAAAACCTCTTATTATGATAAGTATAATAAGAGGTTTTTTATATTTAGGTATCAGAATTAAATGTAAATAGTTATAGTTAGTAATTAAGATTTAGGATTATTTATGGAAACTTCAGTTTTTCTTTCTGCATATTTTGTTGATGAAATTCCGTATTTTTTCTTAAAACATTTTCTAAAATAACTAACATCTTGAAAACCTACTTTATAGCTAACTTCGTTTATATTGTATTTGTCTTGCTCCAATAATTTAGCTGCTACAGATAATCTGAAATTTCGTATAAATTCAACCGGACTTTTTCCAGTTATCGATTTTACCTTTCTATATAAATGTACTCTACTCATTCCCATTTCTTTTCCAGTACTGTTTACATTTAATTCTACATCATCAATGTTGTCTCTAATGTAAGTTGACAAATTTTTAAGGAAATTTTCATCAGCAGAACTACAATTTATTTCCGATTCGTCAAGTAAAACTTCTTTTCTAGATTGATTTTTAATGCTATCCATAGAGTCGATTAAATTATGAACTTTAGACTTTAGTACATCCATATTAAATGGTTTTGAGATAAAATCGTTAGCGCCTACATCATAGCTATCTAATTCAATAGAGGATGCTGTTCTGGCTGTTAATAAGATAATAGGAATATGTTTTGTTTTTGGATTTAATTTTAAAGTTTTACAAAGTTCTAACCCAGTCATTTTAGGCATCATAATATCAGATACAATAATGTCAGGGTTATGTTCGTTTACGATTGCCAATCCAATTTCACCATTTTCGGCGGTTAAAATGTTATATTTTAATGAAAGCATTTTTTTTAAAAATTTTCTCAAATCACTATTGTCTTCAACAATTAAAATTGAGTGCTCTTTTAAGTTTTCATTCTTTTTTGAAATAATATCTAACTCTTTATTTGAATCTGAATAATTGTTTTGAGTTAATTCTTCTTGTTGATATTGAGGAAGCTTTTCATCTTTAGCGTATACATCAGTCATTGGAATTCCAATAACAAATTCTGTAAATTTATCTAGTTCACTATTCACATGTACATAACCTTTATGCAGCTCAATAAGGTTTTTTACAAGCGATAGCCCAATACCTGTACCTGCATGTGTATGTTCTATATGGTCATCTCCTTGAAAAAAACGATCGAAAATATTTCCCAAATTCACTTTTTCTATTCCGTGACCCGTGTTTTTAACACTTATTTCTAAATAGTCTAAATCATTTTCATTTAGAGCGTATTTTGTATAAACTTCTACAGTTATTTTACCATTATCAGGTGTATATTTAAATGCGTTTGATAAAAGATTGAATAATATTTTTTCAATTTTATCTCTATCAAAATAAATTGTTTTAATAGAAACTCTAGAGATGAATAAAAATTTAATATTATGATTTTTTGCCATTTCTTTAAATGAAAACATGACTTCTTTAATAAACGGCATTAAAGGTTCTTGTATCAAGTGAAGTGAAAGTTTACTTGTTTGAATTTTTCTAAAATCCATTAATTGATTTATCAATCGCAACATTAAGTTTACATTTTTTTTAATAAGTACTAAATGGCTATGCGCTTCTTTGTTGTTAGATTTCAAAATAAGTTCCTGTAGAGGCCCGTAAATAAGTGTTAAAGGTGTTCTAAAATCATGTGAAATGTTTGTAAAAAATTTCAATTTGAGTTTTGTTAAATCCTCAATTTGTTGTTTCTCTAGTTTCTCAAGCTTTAAGTTATTTTCTAAATGAAGGTTGATTAGAAAGTATTTTCTAATTATTAAGAATATAATTAGAACAATAATTACATATATAATATACGCCCAAATTGTTTTCCAATAGGGAGGTAGTTTTGTAATTTTTAGTGAAGCAATATTGTCGTTCCATACACCATCATTATTAGCTGCCTTAACTTTAAAAGTATAATTTCCAGGCTCTAAATTGGTGTATGTTGCTGACCTTTTATTACCTACATAATTCCAATCAGTTTCTAGACCTTCTAGTTTGTACGCATATTGATTTTCTCCTAATTGAGTGTAATTTAACGCAACAAAATCAATAGTAAAAATACTTTGGTTGTGTGAAAAGGTAATAGCTTCAGTGTCAGATATTAGTTGTTTTAGAAGGTTGTTTTTATCGTTTGGGAATACTGTTTTGTTATGTAGTTTTAACTCAGTTAAGGAAACTTCAGGGACAACAAGATTGTCTTTTATTTTTTGAATATTAAAATTTACCAAGCCATTAAACCCACCAAAAAACATAGTACCGCTTGAGTGGTTCAAAATAGAATTTTCATTAAGTTCTTCTAAAGGTAAACCATTATGGGTTGAAAAGTTTTTAAACTTTTTTAGATTATTTTCAAATTTAGAGATACCTTCAATAGTTGAAATCCATAAGCTCCCTGTTTTGTCTTCTTCAATTTTATATACAATATCATTTATAAGTCCATCACGTATTTTATACGACTTAAATGAATTATTTGTTTTATTGAATAAATTTAAACCACCTCCATATGTACCAACCCATATTCTATGTTTAGAATCTTCAAATATATCATATATGCTGTTGTGGCTTAGGCTTGTATCTTTTTTTTCACTATGTGTAAAATGTTTGATAGTTCCATTTTTTAATAAGAACAAACCATTTCCTTTAGTTCCAATCCAAATATTTTTTTCAGAATCTTCAAAAATAGATTTGATAGGACTTTTGTTATTTACAAATTGAACTCTGCTTATATTACTTGTTTTAGGGTTGTACAAGTTTATTCCAATTTCGGTTCCCATCCAGATTTTCCCAGTACTATCTTCATGAAGGGAGGTTATAATATTATTGCTTAAACTATTTGGGTTTTCTTTTTCATGTTTAAAGATCGTAACTTTTTTCTTTTTAAAATTTACTAAAAAAACACCTTCTAAATGAGTTCCAATCCAAAGGTTTTGATTACGATCTATAATAATTGATTTTACAGTGTTAGCGCTAATAAGTGTACCAAAGAGTGTTTTTATTTTTGAAAATGTTTGTTTTTGAAAATCAAAATAATTTAACCCACCGCCTTCTGTGCCTACCCAAACATTTCCATTTTCATCTTCAGCCATTGAACTAACTACGTTGTGGCTTATACTATTTTTATCTAAAGGATTGTGTTGAAAATGAGTGAATTGTTTTGAGTTGAGATTTAGTAGGTTAAGTCCTGCAAAATAAGTACCAGCCCATAAAAAGCCTTTAGAGTCCAAATAAAGTGAGCGAATAGAGTTTTCACTTAAACTATTTTTATTGCCAGGAAGGTTTTTAAAAACTTCAAATTTATTTGTAGTAGTATTTAAGTAATTTAATCCCTTGTAAGTTGCAATCCACAAATTTTTAGATTCATCAAATATCAATTCTCTAATATTATTGTTTGAAAGTGAATTGTTCGAGTTTAATTCGTGTTTAATATAAGAAGTGCTGCCATCTTTTTTTAAAATAGTAATTCCGCTCTTAACAGTCCCAACCCAAATATTACCCTTACTGTCTTCCGCAATTGCTTTAATATGATTTCCACTAATTGAGTTGCTATTTTTAGAATTGTTTTGGGATCTTAAAAAATAAGTTGAATTAGCTTCTCTCTTATTTAATCCATTGTATCTAGTTCCAATCCAAAGAGTGTTTTTACTGTCTTCAAAAAGAGTAGTAATTTGATTTCCACTTAATGAATTTGGATTATGAATTGTATTGTGAAATTTTACAAATGAAGTTGAGTTTCTTTGCATTAAATTAAGACCGTTTTCTGTTCCTACCCATAAATCACCGTTTTTAGTACATAAAATTGAAAGTATCTGATTTTCTGAAATTGAGGTATCATCATCAGGGCTATGTTTATAGCTAGTAAATTTTTGATTTAATGTATTAAAAGAATTTAAGCCATTTTCGGTACCCACCCATAAAATTCCATTTTTGTCTTCAGTTATTGAGGTAATAAAATTATTACTAATGCTGTTTTTGTCAAGATCATTGTGTCTAAAAACCTGAAAATTATATCCATCATACCTATTTAGTCCGTCTCTAGTTCCAAACCACATAAATCCTTTACTATCTTTAAAGATAGCCATAACTCCATTTTGAGACAAACCATGTTTAGCCGATAAATGATTAAAGGAGACAGTCTTATTTTGAGAATAACTATTAGCTACACATAAAAAATATAGAATAAACGAACTTAAAAATAGCTGAGTTTTTAGATAATTTATTTTCATATAATACAAAAGTTTAAATGAGTTTTATTTAATGAAATATTCTAAATGTATCATTTGTGTAAAACATCTCAAAGATAAGGTTTGTAGAGATGTTGACAGTTCAAAAAGGTAAGTTTGTAACATTTGACCATTTAACATGTAACATTTGTAAGTTTAAAATAATACCAAATAGATGAGTTTTTTAAAATAGTAATGATTTCTGAAAATGGAATCATTTTAAGAAATATTTATTATAGAACCCTAAAGTTGAAACCTAGTTTTACAATTTAAAATTAATTGTAACATTTGTCGGTTATACTTGTAACAATGCTATTGAAGTAAAAGTGATCTGATAGACTATTTTTGTATGTGTAATTAGTATTTTCTTTGTTCTGTTTAGGTTTTGTAAAAATGAATTTAATAATATTTAATTAATAAGACGACAATGGCAAAAAAAGTTTGTATTGGAATTGATTTAGGTGGAACTGAAATTAAATATGGAATTGTAGATATAGAAGGAAATGTATTTTGGAACTCAAAAAAACCCACAAAAGCATTATCATCTTCAAAAGAAGTTTTACAAAATATAGTTGATGCTGGTTTTGAAGCTTTAAATTTTGCTAAAGAGCTTAGTTTAGAAGTAGTGGCAGTTGGTTTAGGAACACCAGGGTTGGTTGAAAATTGCAATATAGTTGTAGGTGAGGCAACTAACATAAATGGATGGAAAGACCTAGCGTTAGGAAGCATAATTTCAAACAAATTAAATCTTCCAACTTTTATTGGAAATGATGCTGAAATGATGGGTTTGGGTGAGTTTTATACTTCAAAAGAAGAAAGTAATAATACCGTTATTTATATAACACTTGGAACTGGAATTGGAGGAGCTATTTTTATTAACGGGAAATTATTTCAAGGTCATTTTGGAGTTGGAGGGGAATTAGGTGTAATCCCAATGGTTATAAATAATGAAGTTAAAAACTGGGAAGATGTAGCGTCAACAGCTGCAATGGTAAAGTTGTATAAAGAAAAATCTAAGTTGAATAAGAGTGAATTTAATATAAACGGGAAATTTATTATTAAAAAATTTCTAGAAGGCGAAAAAGTAGCTGCTGATATTATTGAAACAACAACTAATTATATTGCCATGGGAATAGCAGGTTATATAAATATTTTCAATCCTAAAAAGATTGTAATTGGTGGTGGAGTTTCACAAGCGGGAGATTTTTTTATTGCTAAAATTAAAGAACATATTCTTAAATATGTTATAAGTGAATGTTATGCAAAAGTTGAAGTTGAGGCAGCTAAATTAGGAAATAAAGCAGGGTTTATTGGAGCGGGAGTTTTTGCATTAAAAAAAGCATAAGTATTCTATGAAAGTATGATTATAAATCACTTAAATGGATAGATAAGATAAATATATAAAAGCACAATTTAAATAAAAAATATGAAAAATAGATTTTTGATGGTAGGATTAGTGTTGCTAGTCTTTTTTGTTATTTCATTTCTTACAAACATTTTGGGAGCATTAAACCCAGGAATAAAAGAGAGTTTTGATTTGGAATTTTCTTCTTTAGGATTTATGACATTAGCGTTCTTTTCAGCTTATGGAATTATGTCTATTCCTTCAGGAATGTTGGTAGAAAAATATAAAGAAAAAAAGGTAATGTTATTCGCTTTTATATTGGCGTCAATTGGAGCTTTTTCATTTGCTTTTGCACCTTCTTTCGCAGTATTTTTAACATCTTTATTTTTAATTGGTACTGGAATGGCAATGCTACAAGTAGCCATTAATCCATTACTTAGGGAAGCTGGAGGTGAAGAGAATTTTGCTTTTTATTCAGTATTAGGTCAATTATTTTTCGGAGCAGCAGGTGTTGCAGGTCCTTTCTTGTTTTCTTATTTGGTTGAAAATTTAGGTAAAGAAAATCCAAACGCATTAATTGAAGTATTAACCTCGTTGGTTCCTACAGATATGACTTGGGTTTCAATTTATTGGATTTTTGCAGTAATTTCTTTTCTAATGGTTCTTATTATCTTTTCAGTAAAATTTCCTGAAGTTGAATTAAAAGAAGAAGAGAAAGCTGGAGAATGGAGCATTTTTAAAGATTTGTTTAAAAATAAAACGGTCATTGCATTTTTTATAGGGATATTTTGTTACGTTGGTTTTGAACAAGGTGTATCTTTCTGGATTTCACAATATTTAGAGACTTATCATGGCATAGATCCAGATACAATAGGAGCAGCAGCAGTTGGTAAATTTTGGGGATTACTTACTATTGGATGCTTTTTAGGATTGGTTTTATTAAAATTTATCGATAGTAAAAAAGTGTTGTTAACATTTTCTGCACTAGCATTTATATCATTAACAATTGCTTTATTTGGAAATAAAGAAATGGCATTAATGGCATTCCCAGCGGTCGGATTTTTTGCATCAGTAATGTGGTCTATAGTTTTTTCGTTAGCATTAAATTCAATGAAATCTCACCACGGCTCTATAGCGGGTATTTTATGTACAGGTATAGTTGGTGGGGCTATTGCTCCGTTTATAGTAGGTTGGCTAAGTGATATTTTTGGATTAAAGTTTGGAATGTTTTTTAACTACATTACACTGGCATATATATTCAGTATTGGAATATGGGCAAACCCATTAGTGAAAAATAAAACAATAGTTTCTTCAAAAAAGAAAGAAGAAGTTCAAAATAACAATCGCCCAATTGATGATATTGTCGAGGCAGAATCAATTAATTAAGAATAATATTTAAGTAAATAAGATATGAAAATTTTAAATAACAAAACAATACTTCTTTTAATAGCTGTTATAGTTATTTCAAGCTGTGGACAGGCTGATAAAAAAGCGGTTAAGAATAAAAAACGTCCAAATATTTTAATTTTAATGACAGATAATCACTCATATAATCATTTAGGTGCTTATGGAGATAATGTTATTAAAACTCCAAATATTGATGCTGTATCAAAAAATGGAGTCACTTTTGAAAATGCATTTTGTGCAGCTCCTTCATGCTCACCTGCAAGAGCTGCAATGTTAACAGGGCAAGATATATGGAGGTTAAAGGAAGGAGCAAACCTTTGGGGTACTTTTCCTCAAGAAAAAGTTTATACAAAACTATTAGAAGATGCGGGTTATCATGTTGGTATTGAAGGTAAAGGTTGGGGGCCAGGAAATGCCGAAGCTAACGGATGGGGAAAAAACCCAGGAGGTGAACGTTATGATTCCTTTGAAGAGTTTTATAATGAAATTGAAAAAGGAAAACCTTGGATGTATTGGTACAGTAGTAGAGATCCACACAGACCATTTAGAAAAAATGGTTGGAAAAAATCAGGAATTGATTTAAGTGCAATAAAAGTCCCATCTTATTTGCCAGATAATGAGGAAGTAAGAAAAGATATTGCCGATTATTATAACGAAATTCAAATGTTTGATAATGAAGTTGCTTCATATATGGCATTAATAGGGGAAATGGGGCAATTAGAAAATACCATTATAGTTGTTTGTAGTGATAACGGATGGCAAATGCCAAGAGGTCTAGCAAATTTATACGATGCTGGAACTAAAATACCTCTAATTATTTCTTGGCCAGATAATTATAAAGGCGATAGAAGAATTTCAGATTTTGTGAGTTTAAACGATTTTGCTCCTACATTTTTAGAATTAGCAGGTGTAGAAATTCCTGAAGAAATGACAGCGAAAAGTTTAGTAAATATTTTAACTTCAGAAAAAGAAGGGAGAATAGAGGAAGGTAGAGACTTCTTTGTTATGGGACGAGAAAGACATGCGTTTGTGCGTCAAAATGGACTAGGGTACCCAGGTAGAGCTATTAGAACTGATAAGTATTTATTAATAAAAAACTATGAAGCTGATAGATGGCCTGGTGGAGATCCACCATTATATGGTGATGTAGATGCACATATGTTGCAATATCCAGCACCAAGTAAATTTTACTTATTAGAGCATAAAGACGCTAAGGAAGTAAAACCATTTTTTGACCTCTCTTTTGCAAAACGTTCAGAGATTGAATTGTATGATCTAGCTAGCGATCCAGATCAAATTAATAATTTAGCAGGAAACCCTGAATATGCTGAGATAAAAATACAGTTAATGAAACAACTTACTGATTATTTAGTTAAAACGAATGATCCTAGAGAAGTGGGAGAACTATATGATTGGGATAATGCAATTTACTACATGGAAGGTGATAAACGACCAAAACCAGGGCGAAAAGCTATTGAAGTTCTTGGACTGGAAGAAGAATACGATTATTTAGAAGAGAAATAATGTGAGTAAATTTTTAAGGTAAACGTAATTCGGTTATAAATGAATCCAATTTATAAATTAGAATTTACAAGAAGAAAATGAAATTTAGAAGAGGTATTAGTATTTTTAAGTTTTTAAAAATTGTATAATTTAGGTTGTAAAAAAGAGTGGTTTTTAATTTAAAATCACTCTTTTTTTAGGTTAATGATTAATTATTTAAATGGTTCAGTTATACCCTTCTTATGTAACATCTAACTTCACTATAAATAAAGGTTAATATTTAAATTTGGAATATGTATTTAAAATATTTTTAGTAATTAATAAATCGTAAAACTGTTAAAATGAATTGTATTAAGAATAGAATTTCAATTATTGTAACAATATTATTTTGTATTACAATATTTGCTCAAGAATCTACTGTAGATATTAAGGTATTTGAGTTGCTAGATTTGGAATTAGCAAGTTTAAAAAAGGTAAAAGTTGCTGTTGATAAAGGAAGCTATGACAAAGCAGCAATAGAATTACTTATTTATTACAGAAATAGAATGCACATAAAACATCCTGAAGTAAATAGTAACGAAAAACAAAGTTGGTTAGGAAAAAAAATTAGTGCAACAAACCAAGAAAAAGCCAATAAAGGAATGGAACATTTATTTTTCATTCACAAAGGTTATGGATATTTAGATTATGGTAAAGATATAGATTGGGATTTTTGGCCTATTAAAGATAATGAAATACGCTGGCAAGTTAACCGTATGTATTGGTGGATACCTATGGGTGAAATGTATTGGGCTACAGGTGATGAAAAATATGCTAAAGAGTGGATTTTTCAATTTAGAGATTGGGTAAATGACAATCCTCTTGGACTTTCAAAAGAGAACGATCGATTTGCTTGGCGGCCATTAGAAACTTCAAGGCGTCTACAGGATCAAACAACAATGTTTAATTTCTTTTTAAACTCTAAACATTTTACACCACAGTTTTTAATCGAGTTTTTGAAAAACTATTATATTCAAGCTGAAAGAGTGAGCGCTAATTATACCAAGATAGGAAATCATAGATTGTTCCAAGCACAAAGAATGATATATGCTGGTGGTTTTTTTCAAGAATTTAAAAATGCAAGACGTTGGAGAAAAGAAGGTGTTGATATACTAACTAAAGAAATGGAAATACAAGTTTTAGACGATGGTTTTCATTTTGAAATGAGTCAGCATTATCATTTGGGAGCAATTGAAACTTTTTTAAGAGGATTACAAATGGCGCAATTGTGTAATTTAGAAGGTGAATTTTCAGAAGAGTATCTTCAAACTATAAAAAAAATGATTTATGCTAATCTTAATGTTTCTTTTCCAGATTTAACCTATCCAATGTTTGGAGATGCTTGGAAAACAACTACAAAAGGATTAACAAAGAAATTTAAGGAGTGGCATGCTATCTTTCCTGAAGATCAGATAATTAAATACTACGCAACCAAAGGTAAATTTGGAGAAAAGCCTAGGTTTTTATCGGAAAGGCTTTCAACAACAGGATTTACATCTTTTAGAAATGGTTGGGGCATGCAAAGTACTGCATTAATTATGCGAGCAGGTATTGCAGGCGGTTGGTTTCATACACAGCCCGATAATGGTACTTTTGAATTATGGTATAAAGGAGTAAACCTAATGCCTGATGCGGGTTGTTATGTTTATGGGGGAGAAAAAGAAATTTTAGATATGAGAAATTGGTATCGCCAATCTTCAATTCATCAAACATTAACATTGAATGATGAAGATATTTTGGTTGATGGAAAAAAACTAAAATGGGAAGTATCAGAAAACCTTGATTATATAGTATACGAAAACTTAAGCTATAAAGATTTAAAGCATCGTAGATCCGTATTTTTTGTTGATAAAACATTTTTTGTTATTGTAGATGAAGCAATAGGAAATGCAACAGGAGAAATTAAAGTTCGTAATCAAATAAAAGAAGGAAAAGCAGGTTATAATTTTGAGCAAAATAAGTTTTGGTCAAATAACAGTAATCAACCAAATGTACTTGTATCATCATTTTCAAATCTGCCAATAAAGACAATTGAGGAAGATTTAAAAATTTCTTATTATTATAGAAAAGAAATCCAAAGAAAAGGAGTAGCGTTTTCAATTCAAAAGAAAGATGAAAAACCTGTTAGAATGATTTCTATAGTATACCCTTTTGATAACAAAATTAAGCCGTTAAATATCAATTGTAATTTTATAGAAGTTTCTTCTGATAAAGTAACTTTGAAATTAGAAATGGAAGGTATGGTTTATAATTTAGGATACAATCTTTCTAAAGGCAAATAATAGTAAATACCGTAAATATATTTTGACAAAAAAAGGATGTTTTAAAGAGCATCCTTTTTTTTTGTAAAAAAGGACATTGTTAAATGTTAAAATTTTATAATGATTTTTTAAAATACGATCTTACATTTACACTAATAATAATTTAATTTTCTCACTTTGACTTAATAAGTTGTAGGTTGATTTTAATTGTAACATTTAACCCTTTATATTGAATCATCTGTACTTGTAAAAAGTACAAGTTGTTGGTTAATTTTGAGGAACTAAATTTTAAACTAGATAAAAAAAATGACCAAAAAGTTATTTATACCGTTTGTAAAGAAGTGGCTCTTTACAGTGTTAATTTTGATTTTATCAACCTCTGTTTATGCGCAGCAGGTTACTGTTACAGGAAAGGTAACAGATGAAACAAACATGGGGTTGCCTGGAGTTTCTGTTCTTGTTAAAGGTGGGAAAAAAGGAACAACCACAGATTTTGATGGAAATTTTGAAATTAGTGTTTCAGCAAGTAAAACATTAATTTTTAGCTATCTTGGATATCAAGCCCAAGAAATGAGAGTTGGGAAAAAATCCATTATTAATATCCAGCTTCAAGTTGATACAAATCAACTTAACGAAGTGGTTGTTATTGGTTATGGAGAAGTTAAAAGAAAAGATTTAACAGGATCTTTAGGTTCTATTGAAGTAGGAGAGGTATCAAAAGCACCAGTTTCGTCATTAGACCAAGCAATGGCTGGAAGGATTTCGGGTGTACAAGTAACATCTAGCCAAGGTAGACCAGGATCATCTTCAAGTATTAAAATTAGAGGAACAGGCTCTTTAACACAATCAAGTTCTCCTTTATACGTTGTTGATGGTTTTCCTATTGAAAATTTTGATATCTCATCTATTGATCAATCAGATATTGCTTCATTAGAAATTCTTAAAGGACCATCGGCAGTTGCAATATATGGAGCAAGAGGAGGAAATGGAGTTATTTTAATTACAAGTAAGAGTGGCGTTAATGGAAAAGCAGAGGTTTCATATAATAGTTTTTATGGAGTTAATAGAATTTCAAAAAGAGTAGATGTATTATCGCCTTATGATTTTGTTGATTTAAGATACGAAGTAGCTCCCGATGAAACAGCAAATAGATATGGATCATTAGACCTTTATTTAAAACCAGACGGAACAAGTATAAATGGTATTAGTTGGCAAGATGAAGTTTTTAGAGACACTGAAGTTTTAAGTAATACAGTTTCTGTAAATGGTGGTTCAATCGATTCTAAATACAACCTTTCTTTATCTAATTACACCAGTGATGGACTTTTAGAAAATAGTGGATTTGATAGAACGTATGTAAAATTAAAACTAGATCAAAGGGTTTCAAAAAAATTAAGAGCAGGTGCTAATGTTTCTTTTACTACTACAAATGTAACAGGTACACATACATCAACTAATATTTTAGATCCTAGTGTAACAGGGGGTTCAAGTAACGCTAGATTTAACTTGTTGAAAGATATTGTTCAGGGTAGACCAACAGGAGGTTTATTTTATTCAAATGAAGAACTGCTAGGTTTTCCTGAAGATCCTGATACTGAAGAAGGTGCTCCTATTAGTAACCCAATAGTTAATTCAAGAACACAAGTAAGGGCTGATAAAAAAGAAACGTTACTTTTTAATGGATTTTTAGACTATAAAGTTGCAACAGGCTTAAATTTAAGAGTCTCTGGAGGTATTCAAAAACAAAATAGAAAGTTAGAATCTTTTGATGAAGTTAATAGTGCGTACGAAAGAAGAAATGGATATACAAGAGGTAAAATTCTAGTTCGTGATAGAACTAATACTTTGTTTTCATCTACGCTTACGTATAAAAAAACATTGAATGAAATCCATAAATTCAAGGCTATGGTTGGGTACGACTATCAGGAGATTACAGAGTCTATGGTAGAAGCTTCGGGGAGTGATTTTCCAGAGCCTAATTTAGGAGTAGACGATTTAGGTTCAGCAACTGAACCAGGTTTTCCACAATCATACACTTCACCAACAAATATTTTAAGTTCATTTTTCTATAGATTAAATTACGATTTAAAAGAGAAATATTTATTTACAACAACTTTAAGGTACGATGGGTCTTCTAGATTTGGTGCAAATAATAAATATGGATTGTTTCCTTCAGTATCTGCAGCTTGGAGGTTTTCAGACGAAGATTTTTTAACAGACTCTAAAATTTTATCAGAAGGTAAATTAAGAATGGAATGGGGACAAGTAGGAAACAATAGAATACCTGCTTTTGTATCTAAAGCAATATTAAATTCGGGAAGTTACGGTGAAAGTAATGGAGTTACTCCGGGAGTATCACCTTCTAATCTTGTTAACCCAGATATTCAATGGGAAACACAAGAACAAATAAATTTAGGAGTTGATGTAGGTCTACTGAATGATAAGTTAATGCTTACAGCTGATGTATATAGAAAAGAATCTAAAGATTTGTTATTAAGAGCCCCAACACCTGCATCTTCGGGATTCTCAAGTGTTTATAGAAATATAGGAAAAATTAAAAATGAAGGATTGGAGCTAACTTTAAGTACCATTAATTTAGAAGGCGAGTTATCTTGGAACTCTAATATTAACTTTACATTTCCAAGTAGTGAAACTTTAGGACTGGTTGAAAGTGATATTTTATATAGTAACTCTTCATGGTCAACAAGTAACCCAAGTCAAGATGCTTATGCAAATGATTTTATTACAGTCGTTGGTGAACCTTACGGTTTAATGTTTGGGTTTGTTGATGATGGCTTATACAGAGCAGATGATTTTGATGAATTTGGAAACCCTTATATTGATGTATCATTTGGAAATGAAGAACTTGGACATAGAAAATATGTTGATGTAAACGGAGACAAAGTTATTGATGATAAGGATAGAGTAGTTTTAGGAAACCCAAACCCTAAATTCTTTGGAGGATTCTCAAATAATTTTAAATATAAAGGTTTTGATTTAAATGTATTTCTTCAATGGTCTTCAGGTAATGATATATACAATGCAAACAGAATTTTGTGGACATCAGGTTTAAAAAGTCATAGAAACTTTATTCCTGAAATATTAAACCGTTGGAGAGATGATAATACTCCTGAACAAAACGAAGCAGCAATTTTTAGAAGTATTAATGATGTTTCGCAAGTATTAACAAGCCAATATATTGAAGATGGTTCTTATTTAAGACTTAAAACAGTTTCTTTAGGATATACATTTCCTGAAAAATGGATAAGTAAACTAAAAGCACAAAGGTTAAGAGTATATGTTACAGGTCAAAATTTAGTAACATGGACAAAATATACCGGATATGATCCTGAAGTAAGTACACGAGGTAATGGTCTTACATCTGGAGTTGATTTTGGTGCATATCCAAGAAGTAAAACTTTAATTGGAGGACTTTCAGTTACATTTTAATAATATGTTTTATATAAATAATAAAAGACATGAGTACAATATTTAAAAATATAAGTTTCTGGGTAAAAGATTCCCTAAAATTTAAAGTAGGAATCGTAATTTTGATGTTGGGATTAGTATCAACATCTTGTGAAGATTTGTTAGAAGAAGAAGTTTATTCTTCATTTACAGCTGATGATTTTTATAAAGATGCAGAATCAGCTAAATTAGGGTTGTTTGGAGTATATGATATTCTAGCGTCAGATCCATTATATGCAAGAGGATATCTGTTATATTTTCATACTGGAACAGATCAAGAACGCTATTGGAGACAAAACAGAGGGCTGGATGATGATTTATTAGCAAATTACCAAATCATGGAAAATAATGATTGGATTGGTAAAGCATGGTCCTCTTTTTATAAAGGAATTTATAGAGATAATTTGTTAATTGAAAGAGTAACCGCATTACGTGATAATCTTGCAAAGAAATCAAGTTTAACAACTCAAGAAGTTTCAGATTTAGCTAGTTATAATAACACATTAGGAGACGCTCACTTTTTACGTGCCTTTATGTATTTTCAGTTGGTAAAAAACTGGGGAGATGTTCCATTAAGATTAACTTCTAACATTTCATTAGAAGCATTAAAAATTGAAAGGTCACCAAAAGAAGAAGTGTATGCGCAAATAGAAGTAGATATGCTTAAGGCAATTGATCTTTTACCTGCAGCGTCAAATGTAGAAAGTCCAGCAAGAATTAGCAAAGGAGCAGCTCAAGGAATTTTAGCTAGAATTTACCTTAATTGGGCCGGAAGCCCAATTAACGACGTTGCTAAATTTGAAAAGGCAACCGAGCAAGCTTGGGCAGCAGTTTCAAGTGGAAATTTTGAATTAAATGGCACAATAGAGCAATTAACTGTTGGAGCGCCATTCAATCACCCTTTTCCAGATGTGTTTAAAAACTTAGCAACTAATGTGTTCGACTATAAAGAAAGCATGTGGGAAATTCATTTCTCGTATGTTGGTGAAAATTATACCGATGCTAGTACTTTAGGTGCTTGGCATGGAGTAACACAACACACAAGTTCAAGTTTTAAAAGAGGAGCACCTAGAAGATACTCTTTACCAACTTTTTACGATTCTTTTGATGATGACGATGAAGTAAGACGTGATTATTCAATTGCGCAATTTGAAATTAAAAGAGATGACGAGTTTGTTTCAGTAAAGAGAAGTAGCTTAAAATGGGGCGCAGGAAAATTCAGAAGGTATTTAATAAACCCATTATCACCAAATAACAATTACGATGTTATCAACTGGCCAGTAATTAGATATGCTGATGTTTTATTAATGTTAGCAGAAGGAATTAACGAAACTATTGAACACGGTGGAATGCTTCCAGCTGGAACTTCAATTGAAACAGCTTATGATGCAATAAACCAAGTTAGACGTAGAGCAAGAATGCTACCAATTTACGCAGCCGACTCTTCTATTGATTTAGCAGGTTCAGGAGGAGCAACTTTTAGACAAGAGATTAGAGATGAAAGAGGTTGGGAGTTATGTAGTGAAAATTTAAGAAGACCTGATTTAATTAGATGGGGGATTTTAGTTGAAACTGTAAAACAAACAAGGGCTCATATGACGGCTGCGGGATATACTAAAGATTATGATTACTTTCCAGGTATAAATATTGAAGACAAGCATGTATTGTTGCCAATACCTTTTGGAGCTGAAATTAGTCAAAATCCAGATGTTTTAAATACAGATCCATCAAATAATGGTTACAGGTAATTTTAAAATATTTAAACAAGAAATTATGAAAAATATATATAAAAAACTTAATAAAGAAAAAGGAAAAACGCTCCTAGCTATGTTAAGCGTAACCTTATTTTTAATGATATTTTCATGTACTAATAATGAAAAAATAGTGTATGGATTAGATGATGAAGCCTATGCGGCAATTGGTTTTATAAATAATGAATCTATCGCCACTGAAGCAGGAGATTTTGGGGAATTGAAAATTAATGCATCAAAACTTCTTTTTAATGATGTAGCGTTTGATTTAGTTGTTCTAGAAGGTGATGATAGTGGAGTTATAATTACAGATTCAAATGGTATAACAGGAACAAAATTTATAATGGCTGAAAATACAAAAACAGTCAATCTAAAGTTTGAAGTTACAGATAATAGTGAATATGTTGGTGACCGTGAAATTACATATGGTTTAACAAATTTAGTTGGACTGGGTGCATATCTTCTTGAAGAAAACCTTGGATCAAGTGAAAATAGAATATTTGCTGAATTTACACTTACAGTTGTTGAAGACGAACCAGTGCCTCCATCAATAAGTTTTGACTTACTTGAAAATAAGGTTGATGAAAATACTGCCGAGGCTCATAAAGTTTTAATTAAATTTACTTCACCTGCAGTTGTTGCAGGATCATTTGATTTAAATTTTTCAGGGACAGCAATACAAGATATTGATTATACTTCTGCAGCAGTAGATGAACTATTAACTGTTAATTTTAATGAAGGAACAGAGATGGTTGAACTTGAAATTATGCCTATTGATAATACAGTTATTGAAGACGATAAAATAATTATTTTAAATATAACAAACATTAGTGATGGGTTTTTATTAGGAAACGTATTAGAACATACACTTACTATTGTAGAAAATGATCTGCCTGTTGAAATTAAAGAGATTGTGGCTGAAGCAGACGCTTGGACACGAGGAAGAAATGGTTCAAGTAAGTCAGATGATAATGGGGGAGATAAAACAGACCTTGTTGCTAGTAATGATACTAGTGATAACAACTTCCGACAATTCTTTATGCGTTTTGATTTAACAGGAGTAGATCCTTCAAAAATAATGGAAGCAAAACTTGTATTTACAACGGTTCGAGAAGATTCATGGGGAGATGCAGAAGCTAATGCTGGAGGAGTTACAACACAAAATATTTATCATGTAACAGATGACTCTTGGGGTGAAATGATTGTGACAGCTAACAACTCGCCAGCTTCAGGGACAACACCAATAGCATCTTTAACCAGTGATTTTTTAATTGGAGAGTCTGGGTTGGCAAATCTTAAACATGAATTTGATGTGACAAGTCAATTACAAGTTGAATCCGATGGTAAACTATCAATACGCTTATCAACAGAAAGCAATACAAAAGGGAAAAGAATTATGTATAGCTCAAGAGAAGGAGGCGTTGATAATATTCCACTTTTGATTATAACTCAGGCATTGTAATTTTTTAAATACTTCAATCAAAGTAAATTATAAAAGCTGTACAAATGTTGTTTTAACATTTGTACAGTAATTATAGTTTTTTATTTAATTAAAATAAATTATTTTTTAATGAAAAATCTACAAGTGTTTTTAAAAAAATTACTAGTTATAGTTATTATCTTTTCACTTCATTCATGCACAACCGTTAAGAATCAAAAAGATGATAATAGTATTTCAAAAGAATTTGCTGATGAAATATTTCAAAAATCGATTAAGCATCTTCAAAATAACTTTGTTACTGTAAAACAAATGGGTCAATTACCAAGATCAATTGATAGAGGTTTTAGACCAATTAAAGATTGGACAAGTGGTTTTTATCCAGGTAATTTATGGCTAGTTTATGAATATACAAAGGATAAAAGCTTGTTGGAAATGGCAAAATTTTCAACAGAATTATTAGATGAAGAAAAATATAATACTACTGACCATGACATAGGTTTTAGAATTTATTGTAGTTATGGAAGAGGATACGAACTAACCAACTCACAAGCCTATAAAAATGTAATTATTCAAGCAGCAGAATCAGCTATTCAAAGATATAATCCAATAGTAAAATCAATAATGTCTTGGGAGCCACAACCAAAAAGAGATTGGCAATATCCTGTAATTATTGATAATATGATGAATTTAGAATTGCTTTTTGCAGCAACTAAATTTACAGGAGATACTAAATTTTATAACATTGCAATACAACATGCTAACACGGCCATGAAATATCAATATAGGAAAGATTTTAGTTGTTCACACGTAATAGATTTTGATTCTATTACAGGAGATTTTAGAAAAAGAGACTGGAACAATGGAAATAGTGACCCTAGTACAGCTTCTTGGAGTAGAGGTCAAAGTTGGGGATTGTATGGATTTACTATGATGTATAGAGAAACAAAAGATGAAATGTATTTAATTCAAGCAGAAAACATAGCAAAGTATATTTTGGAGAATCCTAATATGACCAAAGATATGGTTCCTTATTGGGACTATAATGCACCTGAAATTCCAACATTAAGAGATGCTTCAGCGGCTGCAATTATGGCATCAGGGTTTATAGAGTTATCAACTTTATCAAAAAAGAATAGTCAAAAATATTTTGATGTAGGAGAAAAAATATTAAATAGTTTAGCATCTCCAAACTATTTTGCTGAGCCTGAAACTAACAATAACTTTTTGTTGAAACATGCAACAGGAAATTTTTTAAAAGATTCTGAAAAAGATGGAACTTTAATTTATGCCGACTATTATTTTTTAGAAGGACTTACAAGATATTTAAAGTTGAAAGAAAACAACACTAATATTTATTAAATCAAAACAATTTTTCATTTAATAAATATTAGTGTTGTGAAACTTTGTGATTTAATATCGGTAAAATAGCTTATTTAAAATAATCAGCAAATTTATAAACTTGAAAAAGGTAAATTTAAAGTTGATCGTATATAGTTTAAAAAAACAATTAACAAATAAAAATATAATAATGAAAAAGGCACTCATTTTATTTTTGATAGCAAGTCTAAATTCAATTTTAGTAGTTGCAAATACTAAAACTAATAGTGAAAATATTAACACAACAAATAAACCTTCTGATAGTATTTTAATTAAGCAATTTAATTTTGAATCTAATACTGTTCTACAATCTTGGAAAGCAGAAAAAGGAAAAACCAAAATTTCTTCTCGCCATTTTAAACAAGGTAAAAACTCATTATTATGGAGTTGGAAAGCTAACGATTATTTGGTTGTAGCTGAATTGGAAGGTATAAATAAAGCTGCTGGCATGTACAAAGGAGGTATTCCAGAGTTTTATGAGCCAGCATTTTATCCTAAAGGAAAATATGGAGGTTTAAAAATGTGGTTGTACCAGAATACACCACAAAATGGAACTATGATTTTTCAAGTTGGTAGTTCTGTGGATGCTGCAAAAACAGCTCCTAAATATAAATTTGAAGTACAATTAAATTTTAAAGGTTGGAGATCTGTTTGGGTATGTTTAGAAGAAGATGCAAAAGTGCCAAATTATAAAGGAAACGATATCATGAAGAGTCTAGTTTCTTATCCCTCAAAAGAATTAAAAGGCAGTGGTGAGATTTTTATAGACCATGTTTCTGTTTTAGAATTTGTGTCTAAAAAAAGACATTCCGATTTTCACTTTGTGAATTCTAAAATAGATAATAGAGCAGATTCTTATAAAATATTAAAACCCTATCAAAAATTTACTACCACATCTTTTGAAAATCTAGAAGTAGACATTGAATTATTAGCAAAAAACTCAAAAGATATTAATGATAAATTAGAATTTTTAATTTTAGGAAATAATTCAGAAAACTGGAGGAAAAGAAATTCAACAATTGAAACCAAGATTGCTTCACAAATAAAATCTAGTAAACAGTATTATTCAAAATTAAATATAGTAAAACAAAATAATTCTATTACTGGAGTTCCATTATTCGCAACTAGAGATGAGCATCCTGCTAAAGAAGGTTTAGTATATCAAAAAGTATGTGAGTCTACCTTGTTTCCTTTAGCAATAGATTATAGGAAAAATGGTAATCTCGATTCAAAAAATAAATTAATTGATGTATTTGATTATATAGAAGATCAGGGTTGGGCGGCAGGAAGTTCCATGGGAACTGTAGATCATATTATCAGATTAAACTCTGTGGCACAATCAATTTTTTTAATAAAAGACGATTTAAAAAAACAACAAAAATTACAATCTAAAATTGAAATGATGGCCTGGCATAGTAGGCTAGGAAGTATTTTAGATATTGATTACACAATTGCTGAAAATACCGATAAAGTTCGTGGCGGTGCATTGGTAAAGCTAATTACCATTTTATTGATGGAAAATGGACAAAAAAAGGCAGGAATTCTACAAAGTTTTAAAGAATATATGGACTATGTAATTGATTTTGCTCCTGGATATGGAGATACAATGAAACCAGATTATTCGGTTTATCATCACAGAGGAACCTATTTAAATTCGTATGGTATTCAATCTGTAAACACAATGGCATTAATTTATTGGTTACTTGAAGACACACCGTATGAATTGTCAAAAAAATCAACAGATATTCTTAAAAAAATACTATTTAGACAATCAGAAATTGCTTTTGGAACTGATTTACATTATGGTGTAAGTGGTCGTTTTCCATTAAAAAATAGTGCAATTGGTAGATTTTTATTACCTGCTTATGCATTTATGAGCTCCAGTGGGAATACTGTTTCTGACGAGGAATTGGGTAAAAGGTATAACTATTTATACTCAATTACCAACCCAAAAGAGATCGTTTCAATTTTAACGCCAAGTTTAACATATTCTGGAACCTTTGGAACTTTAGATTTAATGGTGAACCTACATAATTATTTTGGTGAGCTGCAAAATATACCTAAAGATGCAAATTATTCAATGCCATATTCAAGTTTGTCTGTACACAGAAGTGGCAATGCATATGCAACAGTAAAAGGCTATAATAAATATATATGGGACTTTGAAACTGGAAGTAGCAATGGAGAAAACAGTTTAGGACGTTACTTAAGTCATGGTGCTTTAATAGTTGCTCAAAATAATCATGAAAATGGTTTTGCAGGAGCAGGAATTAAGTTAAACGAAGGTTTTCATTGGGGATTTTTACCAGGAGCAACCACAAAAGCAATGCCTATTGAAAAAATATACCATATAAATAAAAGTAATAAAAAATATATTGAAGGGTATCATAGAAGTTTTGCTGAAACAACTTTTGCAAGTGGTTTAAGTCAAAATAAAAATGGAATGTACGCTATGGAATTAAGAGATGATGTTGGTCCTGATGAAGATAAATCGTTGTTTGATGATTCTTTTAGAGCAAAAAAATCATACTTTTTTATTGGTGATGAAATAATTTGTTTGGGGTCTAATATTAATAATGATGATAGTCGTTATAATACAGTAACTACACTATTTCAATATCAATGGAATCAAAAAAAATCAACAAAATTCAATGCAAAAGATATTGGTAACGCAATTCCTTTAAAAAGAAATTTAAACGGCGGATATTATACAGATCAAAACGGGTTACATTATATAGTTAGAAATAAAGGTTTGGTGAATTTAGAGCAAACCAATCAAAAATCACTAAGGAGAGTGAAAAGCAATTATGAAAAAATTGTAGCTCCACATATTAAAGCATATTTAAACCACGGTACATCACCAAAAGATGCTGAATATGAATATCAAATTTTATTAAATACCTCTGAAGAGTTGGCTAAAGATTATGCAGATTCAAAAAGTTATGAGGTTTGGGCCAAAAATTCGGATTTACATAGTATTTATCATTCAAAAACAGGAATTGAAGCATCCGCAATTTTTACTGCAAACAAAAATTTAGAAAGAGGAACTATTATAAACTCAAACACTCCTATTTTGGTAATGTTTAAAAAAGGAGCAGAAGGAGTTTCGTTACTTACAATAGCTGATCCAGATTTAAAATTAAAAAATTGGCACCATAATATGTCTAGAATGCCACATGATATAACTAATGGAAGAAGTGAAGGAAGTGTTGTAACGTTAACATTAAATGGCGAATGGTTTGCTGCTAAAGAAATAAACGAAGTTATGTCCGTAAATATTAAAGATGGAAATACGGTTGTTAAAATATATTGTAAAGATGGAAAAAGTATAGACATTCCTTTACAGAAAAGAAATTTAGAAAATTAATAAACATATAGAATGAAGCAGCTGTATATTTTAATATTATCACTATTTTTTCTTTCATGTGGAAACACAATAAACGAAGAGGTAGAAAATAAAAGACCCAATATTTTATTTATAATGACAGATGATCATACAACCAAGGCAATGAGTTGTTATGATGACGGATTGATTCAAACGCCAAATTTAGATATAATAGCAACTGAAGGAGTACGTTTTGATAATTGCTATGTTACCAACGGAATTTGCGCACCTTCAAGAGCAGCAATTTTAACGGGTAAATACAGTCACTTAAATGGGGTTACAGACAATGGGAAGGTGTTTGACGGTTCGCAAACAACATACACAAAACTACTTCAAAGTGCAGGTTATCAAACTGCCATGATTGGAAAATGGCATTTAGGCTCTTCACCAACTGGATTCGATTTTTGGAGTGTTTTACCAGGTCAAGGTGACTATTATCAGCCACAATTTATTGAAATGGGTGATACTATTACTGAAAATGGGTATGTTACAGATGTAATAACTGATAAAGCAGTAGAATGGCTTAATTCAAAAGAAAAAAATAAACCTTTTGCAATGGTTTATCAGCACAAAGCACCTCACCGAAATTGGATGCCAGCACCTAGGCATTTAGGAGTTTTTGAAGATACTATTTTTCCAGAACCTGATAATTTGTTTGATGATTATGAAGGAAGAGGAACTGCCGCAAAAGAGCAAGAAATGGAAATTGCAAACCACATGTGGGATGCTTGGGATCTTAAATTGGCTTCAAAAGAAGAGTTGGATGCATTTGGTAAAAAAAGCCAACTGAAACAAATTAAAGATGCAAAACAACATGATGTTGCAAGTGCAAACAAGAGAGAATTAGATCTTGAAAAATTATACCGAGTTTACAGTAGAATGACTTCTGTTCAAAAGGAAAATTGGCATAAAGCATATGCTCAAAGAATTAAAAAATATAAAGAAGAAAACTTAACCGGTGATGATTTAGTTCGTTGGAAATATCAACTTTATATGCGTGATTATTTGGCAACCCTCCTTTCTTTAGACGAAAATATTGGGCGACTTTTAGGGCATCTTAAAGAAACAGGTGAATTAGATAATACAATTATTGTTTATACATCCGATCAGGGTTTCTTTCTGGGTGAACATGGTTGGTTTGATAAAAGAATTATGTATGAAGAATGTTATAAAATGCCTTTACTTATAAGGTATCCAAAAGCTATAAAAGCAGGAATGGTTTCAAATGCGCTAACTATGAATATTGATTTTGCACCAACTTTACTTGATTATGCTGGTATAGATATTCCAGCAGACATGCAAGGAGTTTCTTTAAGACCAGTTCTAGAAAACTATGGGAATACGACTCCAGATTGGAGAAAATCAACCTACTATCATTATTATGAATACCCATCTTGGCATTCGGTAAAGCGCCATTATGGAATTAGAACTGAAAAATATAAATTAATTCATTTTTATAACAATGTTGACGAGTGGGAATTATACGATATGGAAAATGATCCTAATGAAATGAATAATATATATAACAAAGCTGAATATAATGATGTTATTAAAGAATTAAAAATTGAATTGAAAAATCAACAAGTACTTTATAAAGATACCGATCCACAAGAATTTGAAAAGGAATTTTTTAATGGAGTAGTAGCCCATTAAACTTAAAATAATAAATATGAATTGTAAAAATTTAATAATACTATTTTTTATAATTATATGCACATCGGTGTTTTCACAAGAAGTTTTATTCACAAATTATTTTGATATTGAAGTGAATAAAAAGGAAGGAAGTTTAGTCTTTGGTAAGGTAAATTTAAAAAGAAATAAAGATTTTCTTACATCAAAAGTTCCAGCAACCTACAAATTCTCAATAGATAAATGCGATAGTGAGTTATTTACAATTGAGACTGAGTTTGATAGTGAAGGGAGAATATTTGGAGTATTAAAGGTTGCTTCTGGGAAAAAAACACCAAAAATACCAACAGAAATAAATAGTATAATTTCTTTAAAGAATGCTTCGGAAGTGATTTCAACCGAAAATATTAAAATCCATATTGTTGAAAAAATAATGTGGAAAGAGTTGTTGGATACATATGTTCCAACTACACTTTCAACATCAAGGCTCTATGGAAGAATTAAACTTTCAGATAAAAAATTACTGAAACATATTGAAGATTTAGAAATGAACAAAGGTCGCTTTTCTTTTACTTCTATGTACGGAAAACATCCCTCAGAATATAATAGCACAAAAGAATTGATGGAAGATTGGGAAAATGTTACTAATAATATCGGCGCCTTAGGATATTCTTATGCAAATTCAAAATATTACGGAATTAAAAGCAGCAATTCTAAAAATAGAGAAAGATTAAAAAGAGCTATTTATAAATCGGTAATTCAATTTACAAACAGTATTCCAATTTATGGCGATGACATTTTAATTGATGGAAAACCTATTGGAAATGAATTGGGAGATGGCATTAGTAAATTGAGTGAACATAATTTAGCAGATCATGGATTATTAACTCATCAATGGAGAATTATTGACGGTTTAGCAGCTCCATTAGTACATGTTTGGCCTGAAGTGTTAGAAGGTATTCAAAATGGAGATAAAGAAGCACAACAATTATACGACTCTGTAATTAGATATTATCAACTATTTTTCTCAATAGTACCATCTCGTAGAGTAATGAATGATAAAAGTCAGCGTTGGAAAAATATTTCTAATATAAATTATTCTGAAGGAGCATGGGCAGATGCAAACATTGGACACAGAATGCGTACGTTAATGGTAATACCAATTTTATGGGCAGATTATAACAGGCCAATAACGTATGTTCCTTATTGGTACAACGACTATTATATAGGAACTGAGTTTGAAGGAATGACTTTTGCCGATAATTGGTCTCCTAATGGTGTTGTTGCTGATGTAAGAAGCTGGTGTAATAAATTATCGTTACCAACGCATATTTATAATCAATCGGGTTTTCATCCAGATGGAACTGTAACCCATCATATAGGTCATAAAGCTTCTGATGTTGCAATGGTTGCTTATGGTTACGAGTGGTTAACAACTATAAATACTGCAATAGATTATTTTAAGAATACACCTCTGCCGCTTAACAACGAGAATTATCAATTTATTACCGATAGATTAAATTATACCTATAAAAGGATGTTATATAAAGATGGGTTAGATTATGTTGTTGCTGGTAGAAGTTTCTTTTCTGATTTATCAGACTTTGGAACGTCTCATGTAAATAAGGCAATAAAAAAAATGGTAGATGGAAAATCAACAACAACAATAATTCAAAATGAATCAGAATTAAAAGAGTTGAAGAAGAACCTAAAACAAAACACAAATTTTCATACTGAAACTGTATCATTTTGGAATGCAGATTATATCCTACATAGAAAGGAAGATGTTAATGAAAATTATTTTTTTTCAGTAAAACACAAATCGGTAAGAACAGCTGGAGCTGAAGATTTTAGTAAAATTAAAAAGTCATGGCATGCAGCAAGCGGTGTATTTCAATTAAAAGTTGATGGAGATGAATATTCGCAAGAAGTATTGGCTAATTACGATTGGCATACGTTACCTGGTGTAACTGAAGAATGGAATCCAAACCCTTTCCCAAAAGTTAAGCAAGCATCTGCATCAATGCCTGGAGGAAATAATTTTTCAGGAATTTTATCTAACGGTAGTGAAGGGCTAACAGGTTATCATCATAAACCTATTGATAATTACACGTCAGCAGAAGCTTTAAAATCGTATCATTTAATTGGACGTTATGGAACTGCTATTGGAAGCAGTATACAACGTAAAACAACTTCAAAGGCTTCACATAAAATTGTTACTACCGTAGATCAATCAAAGCATTCTAGTACAATTTATTATTCTATAAACGGTGTTGAAAACAGTATTAAAAAGGGTGAAAGTGTAAATTTAAGAATCGCCTTAACAACACCATCTTGGATACATCATAAAAAGAAAGGATATTTAATTTTTCCATCGAAAAATCAAAACTTATTAATTAAAACAGGTGCAGAAATTAACATTACAGCTACTGATTTGGGAATTAAAAAAAGTAGTAATTATATTTTAGCTTTAGACCATGGTGTAAACCCAAACCAAGGAGAAAAAGATACATATCATTATGTTTTGGTAGCCAATGTTACAAAAAAAGAGATGCCAGCCTTATTGGAGAATTACAAGAAAAACTATAAACTAAAAACGGTTGAAAATACATTTCATGCATTTAGTGATTACGATAACAAAATAGATCAGGTTGTGTTTTATAAACCTTCAAAAGCTACTTTAGAAACCAATAAATGGTTAGAAGTAGATAGGCCAGCATTGGTAATGTTAAAAGACTTAGGGGATAAGATTCAGTTTTCTGTAACCGACCCTTTGCATAGTTTAAAAAATGACAAAATAATAATAAAAACTTCTGAAATTCTAAAAGAGGGAGCTTACAATTATAAATTTCCGGGTATTAAACCAAGAAGTGGTGAAACTGCAATTGTAACCTCAAGTAATAAATCCTCAACAATAGTGATTTCTCTACCAGATGAAACAGATGGTGAATATTACAACTATCAGGAACAAATGTATGCAGGAGCACCTGTTGTTTTATGGATAAATAAAAAATAATAATGAAACAATTTATTTTATTAGGACTTTTGATAAGTCAAATGACGGTTTTTTCTCAACAAAAAAAACCAAATGTACTATTTATTATTTCTGATGATTTAACTGCTACGGCAGTTTCATCTTATGAAAATAAGATTTGTAAAACTCCAAATATCGATAAATTGGCAAGTGCAGGAACACTTTATACAAAAGCGTATTCTCAATTTCCAGTTTGTGGCCCTTCAAGAGCATCTTTAATGTCGGGTTATTATCCAAGTGCCACAAAAACTTATGGATATGTTAGTGGTCGTGAAAATATAGGTCCTAATAGAAAAACATTTTCACAGTTATTTAAAGATTACGGATATTATACAGCAAGAGTGAGCAAAATTTATCACATGAAAGTTCCAAAAGATATTGAGGACGGAACAGATGGTGAAGATGATGCCGCTTCTTGGACAGAAAAGTTTAATAGTCAAGGTCCAGAATGGAAAGCTGTTGGAGAGGCAGAATTAGTACAAGGAAATCCTAATGGAGAAATTGAGCGTAAGGGTGGAAATGTTATGACCATAGTAAAGGCTGAAGGTGATGATTTAGCTCATTCAGATGGTAAAACTGCAAAAAAAGCAATAGAACTAATTAAAAAGTATAAAAATAAACCTTTCTTTTTGGCTCTTGGTTTTGTGCGTCCCCATGTGCCTTTTGTAGCTCCAAAATCGTACTTTAAACCCTATCCTTTTAAAAAGATAGTGATGCCCAAAAAAATAAAAGGGGATTGGGATGATATCCCTAAAAGAGGAATTAATTATGTTACAAGTGTAAATGGTGAAATGTCTTCAGATCAAGAGAAAAAGGCAGTTGCAGCGTATTATGCATCCGTTACTTATATGGATGCTCAAATTGGTAAAGTATTAAATAGCCTAAAAGAAGAGGGCTTGGAAGATAATACAATTGTTATTTTTACTTCGGATCACGGATTTCATTTAGGAGAACATAATTTTTGGATGAAAAGAGGTTTGCACGAAGAGTCAGTTAGAGTGCCCTTAATTATTAAAGTTCCAGGTAAAAATGCTGCAGTTTGTAATTCCTTTGTTGAATTGTTGGATTTATACCCAACAATTGCTGAGTTAGCAAATTTGGAATATTCAAAACATCTTCAAGGAAAAAGTTTAGTAGAAACATTGGACAACCCTAAAAGTAAAGTTAGAGAGATGGCTTTTAGTGTTACAGATAATGGAGAATCTTATTTATTAAGAACTGAAAAATGGGCTTACATTCAATACAACGAAGATGCTTCTGCTGGTATTGAATTGTACAATATGGAACAGGACGCTGAACAGCATAACAATTTGGCAAATGATGCCGATTATGCTGAAGTTGTTACCTATTTTAAAAAGAAATTAGGTGAAAAACTAAAAGGAATTAGAACAAATGATTTAAATATTGAGTACAATTAAATCTTAATTTTAAGAAGAGAAGCGTTATAAATTGGACCTAAAAATTAGTGTCAAAATAAGATGAAGAATATAATTGTATTTATAATTGGTCTGTTTGTATGTATAAATGTAACATCGCAAGAAGTCTTATTTACTAGTTATTTTGATATTGAAACAAATCAGCCTGCTGGAACAGCTGTAATTGGAAAAGTGAATTTAAAAAGCAATAAAGATGTAGACTTAAATCCAATTCCTAATACCTATACTTATATACTTGATTCAGGAGATACAGATATTTTTGAAATTGAAACTCAATTTGATACTAAAGGAAGAATTTTTGGAGTACTAAAAGTAGCACTAGGTAAAAGCTCTGGAAGTGCAAAAGATTATAACTTAACAGTTGTTTTAAAGGATGGAAATTTAGTTAAAGCTTCTAAAAATATTGTAGTACATGTTGTTTTCGAAACACTTTGGGCACAATTAATTGAGCATTACACTCCTATCACAATTACACAATCAAGATTGTACGGAAGAACAAAGTTTTCGGACAGTGAGTTAACTTCATACATTACTCAATTAGAAAGTAACAACGGACAATTTTCAGGATTCAAATTTTACTCAGATCATCCCTCAACTTTCTCAAAAGGAGAATTAGAAAATGAATGGCAAGATGTTTCTGAATTAATTGGAGGATTAGGGTACGCGTATGCTAAATCAACTATATATGGGATTCCAAGTAGAAATGCAACAAATAAGGAACGTTTAAGACGTGTTATTTACAAATCATTATTACAATATATGAATAATGTTCCTATTTATGCAGATGATGTGATAGTTGGTGGAAATCCAATAGGAGTCCAGTTAGGAGATGGATTTAGTAGAATGAGTGAACATGGTTATGTAAGTTACAGTTTTTTAACACACCAATGGAGAGCCATAGAAGCTTTAGGCGCACCTTTATTACATATTTGGCCAGAACTTCTAGCAGATATTAGTAATAGTGATACTGAGGCTCAGAGTGTATTTGATGCAGTTATGAGGTTTCATCAATTGTTTTTTTCTGTTGTACCAGGTTTAAGAGATATGAACAATGATGATGGTAGGTGGAAAAACATTTCAGATGTAAATTATTCTGAAGGAGCATGGTCTGATGCCAATTTAGGACATCGAATGCGAACTTTAATGACTATGCCAATACTTTGGGCTGATTATAATCGACCAATAACGTATGTGCAATATTGGTATGATGATTATAATGATGGAACTTTGTTAGAAGGAACAACTTTTGGACATAATTGGTCACCTAATGGTGTTCTTGCTGATTTACGACATTGGTGTGATAGATTATCTACATCAACTTATATGTATAATCAATCTGGTTTTCATCCAGATGGAACAGTGACACATCATAGAAGTCATAATGCTTCAGATGTAGCTATGTTTGCTTATGGTTTTGAGTGGTTGATTACTGCTAACGAGGCAATAGATTATTTTAAAGGGACACCTTTTCCTATAAAAGATGAAAACTTTCAATTTTTATCAGATCGTTTAGATTATTCTTATCGAAAAATTATATATAAAAATTCTTTAGATTTTTTAATTACAGGCCGAAGTTTTTTATCCAATCTTTCAAATTTTGGAAGCAAAAATGTAAGCAAGTCAATATCAAAATTAATTGCAGGGAAAGGGCCATTAACGGTAATTACAAATGAAATAGAGCTTTTAAGTTTAGCAACAAATTTAAATAATGGAACACATATACATACCGAATCAATTTCGTTTTGGAATGCCGATTATTTAGTACATAGAAATGAAGAAGGATCAAATAATTATTACTTTTCAGTAAAAAATAAATCTGTTAGAACATCTGGTGCGGAAGATTTTGGTAAAATTAGAAAATCTTGGCATGCAGGTAGTGGTTCTTTTTTATTACGTGTAAATGGAGATGAGTACAATCAAACGGTTTTAGAAAATTTTGATTGGCATGTTGTTCCAGGAGTAACTGAAGAGTGGAGAACCGATGTTATGCCAACAGGAGTAGCATCTGATGCATTGCCGGGTGGAAATATATTTTCTGGAATTTTAGCTGATGGCGCTTATGGAATGTCAGCTTATAATCATAAACCAATTGATACTTATACGTCTACAGAAGCCTTTAAAACCTACCACTTAATAGGAAAATATGGTACAGCCTTAGGAAGTAGTGTTAAGAGAAAAAGCACATCTTCAGGAATAAATGAAATTGTAACAACAATTGATCAGTCAAAGCAATTGGGTACAATTACATATAGTATTAACGGTACTACAAAAACTATTACAAATGGAACAAGTGTAAATTTGGTAGTACCATTAACAGGACCAACGTGGATTCATCATAACAATAAGGGATATTTAGTATTTCCAAAAAGTAATCAGAATTTATTAATTAAAACTGGTAGTAAAATTAACATTACAGCTACGGATTTAGGCTTATCACAAAGCATAAACTATATATTGGCTTTAGATCACGGGGTTAATCCTTCTTTAGGAAATAAAGATGGATATAATTACGTAATGGTTGCAAATGTTGAGTTATCAGAAATGCCAACAGTTTTATCTGAGTATACTACAGCTACAAAAAGTTATATTTCCGAAGGAAATTATCATGCAATTTCCAATGTAAAAGAAGATGTAAATCAAGTTGCTTTTTATCAAGCAGCAAGAGTAAATTTTGATAACGAAGAGTTTGTTGAAGTTGATAAGCCTGCTTTGGTAATGACTAAAGAATTCACTAATGATATAAGACTTACAGTTGTTGATCCTTTGCATGATTTAGGTTCTTCAGAATTAATTATAAAAATTTCAGAAGTTTTAAAAGAAGATACTTACACTTACAGTCTAACTGGAATTGCCCCTTTTTCTGGTGAATCAGTAACTGTAACGTCAAATGGAGTATCAGAATCTACTATAGCAATTTCACTTCCAAATTTTGGAGACGAACTTTTATACAATTATCAAGAAAAAATGTATGCAGGTTCGCCAATTGTATTAACATTAGCAAAAGAACAAGCTGTTTCAGTAGTTGAAGATAATGAAAACTCTACTGTGCGAGTTTATCCAGTTCCAATAACTAATAATACTTTTGTTAAAACTTCAGACAAAAGTTTGATTCAAAAAATTGAAATATTTAATATTTATGGTCAGCTTATTGGAGTTAATTCTTATAATGGATTATCTGAAGAGGTAAAGTTACCTATTAAAAAAGGGTTAATTTATAAAAATGGTGTTTACATTCTAAGGGTCATAACTTCAAGTGGAATAACAATTATAAAACTGATTTAGATAAGTTAGTCTAAGTTTTATAAAATAAACTGTGTAATAACATAAAGTCTTTTTGCAGAAATCAAAATATGAATTATTGTTTAATCACTTCTCAAAAAAGATGTTTTAAATAGTATTGAAACTATAGTTTCAATTTGGTTTTGATATATTAATCAAGTTATTTTTTAAGGTTTAGCGTTTACTCAAAATCTTAAGAAAAGACCCAAAACTTTTATTAATACTATTTGTTACTCTTCTGAGAGTGAAAAAGAAATACCATAATTTCCTCTTAAGTCACATTTAGTTTAGTTCTCAAAAAGATCATTTAGTTTTTTATTTCATTTCCACATTATCCATTTCTTTATAGGTCAATTGAAATTCGCCTCCTATGATTTTAATAACTTATTAACATTGTATTCAAAAGTTCCATAATAATTTTGAATACAATGTTATTGTATTAGTCTTTATATTGGCAATACCTTAACTTTTTATTACCCAAAATTGTAATTTTAGTTTTTTCAAAATTACAGGAATAGATTAATTTCTTTCAAAATTATATTTTCCTTTCTGACCTTTAAAATATAAGGTTCCGTTTTTGTTGAGTACTTTTATTGTTTCAATTTTTTTACCATTTTTTAGTATATTCCAAGTTCCTTCTTTAACATCTGTTACCAAAATTTTATAAGTCGAATTTCCTTTAATTTCAAAAGAAAATTTATTTGTAAATTTTGAAAAATCTTTGCTATAAATTACTACTCTGTCTTCTACTTGAACTCCTATTATTTTATCTGATTCAATTTTTAAAATCTTTAAGAGCTGCTTGTTTTTGTTGTCGGTAACTTGTATGACGTTTAAAAAATAATCAGTTTCTTTAGCTGTTTTTGGGGTCACTTCAATTCTCCAGGCACCTCTTTCATTAGCTACATCTGGTCTTTTTGTTGGTTCGTTTGGGTAGTTCTCACCAAACACCCAAAATTCTTTCCCTTTGCCTCCAATAGTGGTAATTTCTGTATCATCTATTTTAGGTAAAAGAGAGGTGGTGAATATTTTTCCAGAATCACCATTTTTAGTGCGTTGTATTTCAAATGTATTTCCTTTAATTGTTGGCTCTTCAATACTATGCAGTAGCCAGAACTTTTTAAAGGAAGGATTACTTGAAACAATTTTATCAAAAACTATAAATGCAGCAGGTGTTTTTTTGTTGTTTAAATTTAATAGGGTAAATGAGCGTTTTACTTCTTTCACTTTATTGCTATAAGCCTGAGTAATATCTCCTTTTAAATATGAATACTCTGGAGTTTGAGAGTTTGGCCCAAAACTATTGGCTAAAATTTCACCAGTTTTATAGTCTTCATTTAATAGTACGTTTAAATCTCTTGGAGCGCTCCATTGATTTCCAGGAAGTCTTTGACCTCCATCATTTTTAGCATAAGGTGTGTTTCCCTTACCTCCATAACTTAATGTTTCAAATTTTTCATTTGGATCATAAATTAATAGACTATTATGTGCTATTGTTCTTTTGAAGTAATTTTTATTATGAGGGCTATTATAACCTCCAGAAGAACCTTGATACATTCCTGTATCTAAAGCTAAAGGACCTTTGTAATAAATTTGAAAGCTTCCGGCATCGTGATGTTGATGATTTAAGAAATTGTACTCGTTTATTTTCATTTCAACAATTACACTGTTAGCATCCCAACCTGTTCTAGCAATCATCCAACCAAAAGGCTCACCAAAATAGCGAGTTAATGGTAAATCGTCTGGTTTTTTCTCGCCTAACTCTGTGTCTTTCCATAAAAACTCAAAGAAAATATCTCTACTATCAATATTTGGTCTTTTTTGATATTCATAATTAAAATATTCATTTTTATAATAACTCCCTGCTAATAATCCAGGTAAAGCCATTGAAGCATATCCTTTTCTTGAATAATTTACATCACCACCACCTAAAAATTGTCCATCAGGTCTACGTGAATAAATCCAATGGTAAGGAATTTCGCCTTGACTAGGGTCAAAAACATTTCCTGCACCCATTCGGTCAAAAATCCAAGTAGCAAAAAGGTCGGCAGAATAACGTACACGATTGTAAGATTTCCCTTGGTGATATGCCATACCAGGGTAAAACCAATTTCTTGCAGGAATATGTTCTGCAAATAACCGTTTGGCCGTTACTTCATACATTTCAGGAAACTCGTCGTAAATTGCTATTGAAGCTGATAATAAATCTCGTAAAATCATCCATTCAGATGAATGACCCGTAATTGAAACTTGTTTTACAGGCGGATAGCCACATTCTAGCATTTTAGCAAGTCTAACAAATTCGGTAATAAATTCTTGTTTTTCTTCTTCTGTAAGTAAATCATAACACCAGTCATAAACAATTGCCCCTGAAACCATTAGTCTTCCGGCAGCACGTGCAATATCTTGAACGTGAGGCCAATCACTAACTTTCATTTTAGCCAAGATATTAGTAATTGCTTTGCGACCTATCTCTTTATTTTGAGTTGTTAAATACTTAGCTGCATTTAATTCGGATTCTACGGTAACACCACGTTGTTTTACATAAAATCTCCAATCTTTCTTTTTTCCATCATCTTTAATAACCTCTTTACTCATTTTTATCAATTCATTCAAAATTGGTTTTAAATCAGGGTTTGTAAACCGGTCTTTTAAATCAGGAATGTGTTCTTGTTTTAAATACAATCTAGGATGTTCGTTTGGAGGAATAGGAATGGAAACTCCATCAATTTTTTTCCATTTTAAATCTGTGTTATTTTGAGATATAGATGTAAATGATGATAGTAATAGTATAGAAAAATAAATGAATAATAAGTGTTTGGTGTTCATAATAGTTTTATATTATAATTTATAATCCAAAGATAACCTTTGATTCAAGACTCTTAATGGTTTAAGGTTTCATAAATGAGGTAGAAATGTAACATTTTTAATTTTTACTTACTATTTAGAAGTAAGTGTAAAAGAAACATGAATGAACTTTTATTAAGTTTGGTTTAGAAGGTGTGCAGTTTGTAATTATTTAATATTTTATTGAATTTATCCTGAACGGGTTCATAGCCGAATTTTTATTCTTGGCTTGAAGAGGTCTTTCTTAAAAAACATGATAGTTATAAAATTATATTCAATTTGTCATTTTGTACTTGCTCCAGAATTTGTATATTTTATAGCAAATGCACAATAGCATGCATTTATAGTAATAATTTATATTTCATATATTATACATCTTTTTTTGTTTAAATTAGC
>Ga0193951_1000080_pt1 | contig 39791 bp, 29 predicted proteins | sample BB_2_MG_FD_140370 | JGI IMG/M metagenome (GOLD analysis project Ga0193951, IMG submission 140370) | Microbial mat bacterial communities from the Broadkill River, Lewes, Delaware, United States - BB_2_MG | ecosystem: Environmental > Aquatic > Freshwater > River > Microbial mats | place: USA...
CTTCTGAAGAGCCCCCACCGGTCCCGTGTTTTTTGTCCGCATTAGGCCCTAAAACAAGAATGTTTTTTATCTGCTTTTTATCTAATGGTAATACAGGCATTGACTCAATCGTTTCATTTTTTAATAAAACCACACCTTCAGCCGCTATTTTTCGTGCAGCCGCTTGGTGCGCTTTGGTGTTTCTTGAGCCGGGTAAACGATTTTCATCATACATACCAATAGCATGTTGCACCCGTAAAATTCTCCTCGCTTTATCATCAGCAATTGATTCTGGAATTTTTCCTGATTCGAGCATTGCTAAGAATGGTTTAGCAAGAAAATAGTCTTGATAATCATCAACTTTAGTGCCCATCTCTAAATCTAAGCCATTTACTGCAGCATCATAAGTATTAATATCGACGTGCCAATCGGTTAATAATACTCCTTGATAACCCCACTCACCTTTTAGGATATCCATAACTAAGTGCTTACTTTGGTTGGCATTAGTACCATAATATTCGTTGTATGCTCCCATCATGCCTAGTACGCCACCTTCTTTCACAGCGGCTTCAAATGCAGGTAAATACACTTCTCTTAGCGTGCGTTCATCTGGTTTAGCATTAACTCCCGTACGATTTAGTTCTTGGGTATTTAACGCATAATGCTTCACTGTGGCAGCAACATCATTGGCTTGAATAGCCTTTATTTGTGGCACAACCAACTTCGCCGCTAAGATAGGATCTTCTCCCATATATTCAAAATTACGACCATATAGAGGTAAGCGTGCTAAGTTAACTCCAGGGCCTAGGATAAAATCTTTCTTTCTATCTCGTGCTTCAGCCCCTAAAACTTGGCCATGTAACCTTGCCATTTCCACATCCCAACTGGCAGCAACAGATGTTAAGTGTGGTAAATAAGTTGAATGATCATCAGTCCAACCAGCGGAATCCCAGGTATGACGTGCTATTTGATGGCGAACGCCATGAGGGCCATCAGATAACCACATTTCTGGAATACCGACACGCTCAATAGCATTAACATGAAACTTACCACTTGCATGAGCCAAAGATACTTTTTCAGCTAATGTCATTTTCGCTAACATTAGTTCAACATCTTGCTCAACTGTCGCAAGGCGCTTACTCGCATGAGTATTTTTTTTCTGAGTTACTTGTTGATTTTTACTTGTTTCACATGCGCTAAGACTGATACTAAGTATCAATAAAGCAGAATTGTGAATAATTTTTTTTAACATACTACGCATAAAGATAGCCTCCATTAAGTAACCTTTTACTCTTTATCTCTCGATAGAAGAAAAACTGAATAATGCGGTCTAAGTTGTGTAAATAAATGCCAGTCATAGCAAACATTACCTAATTATTGAATTAGCAATAATTGCTGAAAGACATCTGCAGTTATATAACCTAAATTTTTACTACCGTTGACTGCTTCAATGTCTGTTGAACCGATAAAACTCTCCCGCTCCTTTGAACCATCATTATCGCAATATGCCAACATAAAACCCATTTTTTTCCCTCTTGTCAGTTTTACCGCTTGATGCCGATCTTTTTTATTGTCAGGAAGTAATGTAAAACTATCATCAAAAACACTTAGCGCCACTTCCCAAATAATTTTATTTGGCTTACTTGTACTTCTTCGCCATACACTGTCAATATGCTCGTTTAACAAAACAAAATTAGTTGATCCATCTTTGTTTTTTGGACCGATATCTACCACCTGATTATCTAAGGCAATATGATATGCAAAAGCATTAAAAGTAAATTGGTGATCCCCACCTGAAGCATCTTCATCAATGAAAATTTCTAAACAGTCATCGTCCCAATATCGATAAAGTGGATCAGCATGTTGATCAAATAGAATATCATCGGTAATTTCAACCAGTAAGAATAGGTGGTCTTCATTCCACATCACCTTAAATTGACCACTAAAATCTTCTTCTGTTGGTTGGGTACCCATAATGAGGTTATCTAAAGGCTGCCATGATGATAAGTCCCAACTTTTTTCACTAGCAATACCATCAATCACTATCTCGTCTTGTATTTTATGGGCTTTTAATTGGTTGCTACTTTTGCTTGCTGAGGCAATAGCACTAAATAAAATAAAAGTGATAAAAAAAATGTTTAATAAAATATGATGCCCTAAATACTGCCATGTTTTTTTCATAATATCTCCTTGTCTAATCATTACTTAACTCCTTCATAACTAGCTGATAAACCTGTTGATATACCTCATCAAAAGTGCCACTTACATCAAGCTTAGTAATATCTTTCTCATCATTTCGTTCTTCTTCCATCGCGGCAAATTGACTTGTTAATAACTCCACTTTAAAAAAATGATTCTCGCGGCTTAACATACGTTTTTTTATCGTATTAAAGTCCGCACTTAAATAATAAAAATGACATTTGAACTCAAGTGTTCTGAAAATTTTTCGATGTTGATACTTCAGACCAGAAAAGGCTAATACCACGTTTTTGTTCTGTTTAGATAACTTAATAAGTTTACTTATAATAGCTTCTACCCAAGGTTTTCTCATCGCATCATTAAGCGGTAAGTTAGCAGCCATTAGCGCTATTGCTTCCGAGGAATGAAAATCGTCAGCATCAAGAAATTCATACTCGCCTTGCGTATTTAAATCGTTAACCAACTTTTGACTAATCCCTGTTTTACCTGAGCCACTAACCCCCATCACAATAAACAAGTGAGGCTTACTAGAAAATTGCGGCTTTTTATTTCTACTTAAGATATTAATCATGAGCAGGTACCAATACGCTCAATTGATAAGTTGCATTATTAGCGCGTATTTTTAACTTATTATCTACAACTCGTTCACCATCTATATACGCTTCAATCTCAGTAACTTGCGTTGATTTTTCAATAATAAAATGAATAATTGCACCACGAAACATGCGTTGTCCTGATATTTTATTCAAATGACTTGGCAATTTAGGAGCAATATATAACCCGCCATTGCCACCTTTTAATCCGCAGAGCTCTTCTACTAAGCACCGGTATAACCAAGCCAGTGTACCAGTATTAAATAATTGACTTGAGCGCCCTGCTTTTTCTGGGTACTGCTGATAAGCGCCACGATAGTAATTAGGCACAAAGATTGATAATTGACCACTTTTAGCCGCTAATGCTTTTGAGGGTAAAATTTTACTTAGCACTTCAAAAGCAAGATCGTTTTCGCCAGCTTGATATAGGCTATAAGCATAAAAAATTGCAGCATGATTATAAACGGAGCCGTTTTCAGAAACGCCAGGGTGCTTTTGAGTAATTCTCCCAATATCCTCAACCATTTTGGTATAGCTCGGTGCTAGCATCATTACACCATAAGGTGTCATTAACTGTTCAGAAATAGCGGCAATCATCAGTTGTTGCTGCTCTGCCGAGGCTGCACCACTGAGCATTGCCCAGCTTTGTGGGTTTAAATATATCTTACCCTCTTCGTCATTAACCGTACCAAAGAGGCGATCATTGTCAGTAATACCTCGAGCAAACCACTGTTCATGCCAAAAATAAGTGTTAACTGACTCATTAATAGTATTCACGGCAAGCCGATACTCGGTAAGCTTGTTCAACGGAATTTGAATACCATATTCTTCACATAAATCGCACCAAGTATTTAATGCATAAGCGGTTGCTAATGAAAGCCAACTTGAGACACCTTTACCTTTATAGCCCACCATATTCATAGGATCACACCAATCACCTTGTTCGATTAAACTTAAGCCTCGGTGATCTGTCGCCTTGACTAACCAGTTAAGTGCTAAGTCAATATGTTCACTGAAAAGTTTAGGTGTATCTGAATCAGAAAAAGCTATTGGGGTTGTTAATAAATCGACATCTCCCGTTTCATTAAGGTATACCGCTAAACATATTGGTAGCCACACACAATGGTCGGCATGAGGAACTTGATTGATATACTTAAGCTCAGCTTGGGCATGTAACAAAATACCATCAGGCATAGCACCATTGCTGTGTTGTTGAGATAAGGCTAACACGAATGCTTGACGAGCAACCGTTGGATCGATGTAACACATTCCCATATTATCTTGAATATAATTACGTGTTTGTGGGTCAGTACTTAGTCGATTAACATCACCATGATAAAACATTTGTCTGGGGAGCCAGTGATTTACAAAGTCATCAAACTCTGTATTATCAGTATTAATTGTTAAACAAGCTTTTCCTTGAGCAATATAATCGTCATATTCTTGTTGAGCCTTTCGAGCGTTTGAGCTATTTAAGTAGCGATCTCTTATTTGTGCAATTTCAGTATTGTCTTTGGCTGGTCCAAATAAAAACTGATAATTAACCGATTGATTTTCACCTAAAGACTCTCGGTATTGATAAATAGCCACAGGTGTTTCATATCGAGCATCGTTATTACTTAATTGTAAAAACTTTAGTGCATCAGGAGAATGTAATCCCCCCTCTCCTTCAAATGTAGCTTGGTTCGTATGCCAAGACGTAGGTTTTTTATCTGCAATTAAAAAGGTTTTATCTTTTAATTCTTTATTTTTAAAATACTGTTCAACTTTTTGATAAGGGGTTACTGCAGTAGCAACAATACTGTTTAGCTGTTCGTCAAAGGTAGCTGATTGATTCATCCAAGACATATAACCAATAGAAAAATAAGGGTATATACTGATATTTCGTTTACCTTCACCTTTCCTTAAATTCTCAACGGATAATGACCAACGCTCAACAACATCATTGGCCGTTAAACTTAATGAGATTTTTATTTTTAATTCAAGGTGTTCTATTAACCAATAAATTTCACTCGCACTTTGTACAAAGCTAAACTTAGCTAACTTTACCCTCATTGGCTCATAAGGTACTGAAAAACTTTGTTGCTGATCTTCATCTTTAATATAAAAAAAACGACCAGGATGGTGACTAAAATAACTGTGCTCAGGCTGAATAAAAGTTTTCTCTTCTATGTTGGGTGCATAAGAATATTTTCTTGGCTCAGGCTGCATAAACTGAGCATTAACATAGCCTCGACAGTTTACTTGCAAAACCATTCGCTTATTCCATAAGAAGCCACTCGCTTTAGGCATACTAATAGGGCAATCGAGTTTAACGGTTGCGTCTTCTATTTTATGATTGTTATTTATATTATTCATTGAGCATAACCTTTTTACCTGTTAAACCATCTGTTGAATTAGCACTTATTTGCGCCAACTCCTTTTGAATATGCTCTAACGTTTTATCATCTAATGGATAAAGCATAATTAACGGCACAGCTAATGCAGCAAATACGGCAGGAATAATCGTTAGTAATAGCACAATACCTTGCTCTGATGCTCCTGTTTGCGTTTGGTTAGCAACATAGCCAAGTGAAGCTAATAACCAACCTATAGTTGCACCCGCAAGCGCCCCTCCTAGCTTCTGTGCAAAAGCTGCTGCTGAAAATATCATTGCCGTCGCTCTTCTTCCTGTTTGCCATTGAGAGAAGTCAGCCGTATCAGCATACATAGAGAAAACTAACGGGGATTTAGGCCCTAGCGCTAAACCAATCATGATTTGCAGTACAAACATCAATGTAATATTGTCACTAGGTATAAAATAAAATGCTGTAGATAGTATCGCTACGATACTAATTAACATAATGAGTAATTTACGTTTATCGAAAAATCGCGTTAACAATGGCGTTGAAGCTGCGCCTATTGCTAATGCGATCATATAAACCATAGCGAAGCTACCAATTAAATCAGGACGCTGAACATAATACTTAAAATAAAAAGTCCCTGAGCTCGCTCGTAGTGAAATTGTAATCATGATAATAAGTGCTAGCGCAAATAGTACTAACCAAGGTTTGTTTTGCCCTAAATCTTTAATGTCTTGCAATATTGGTGTTTTCTGTTCCGGAGGAGGCGCGATACGTTCTTTCGTTCCATAAAAAGTAACGATAAATAAAGCTGCGGCAATACAACCATATAAGCCCATCGTAAGTTGCCAACCTAATGCTTCATTACCGCGCCCTAAATATTCAACCAACTCAGGTGTAAGGTACACAACTAGGCTACCGCCAGAAAACGCCCCAATAAAACGAAAACTAGTTAACGTAGTACGTTGTTGTGTATTACTGGTTATCACACCAAGTAAGGCTCCATATGGCACATTGATAAATGTATAGGCCAACATCATAAAAATATAAGTGCCATAAGCCCATATCAATTTATTCCCCTCACTCGTATCTGGTACCGTAAATGTTAATACGCCAGCCGCAACAATAGGAATAATGCCCCATAATAAATAAGGCCTAAATTTACCGAAACGGGTTTTAGTACGATCAGCTAAAGCCCCCATTAATGGATCAGAAAAGGCATCGATTAACCGAGTAACTAACATTAAGGTACCAACAGCTGCCGCTGAAATTCCAAAAACATCGGTATAAAAAATAAATAAAAACACATCAAAAACACGCCAATAAAAATTGGATGCCACGTCACCACAGGCGTATGCGATTTTTTCTTTCAAAGTAAGTTTAGTATTCACATTCTTATACCTTTATTGAATTATCAGCTACTTCGTTTTCACTTAAAATTGAAATGCATCTAAGGATAAATAAAATCACTATTTACTCAGATTCTAACCATACAACAATAACAATGTAAGCGCTTACAAATTAATTCATATTACTTATAAAAACAACCAACATTTACAAAAACAAATAAAGAAAACATTCAACCTACTGATTATAAATAAATTATTTAAATTAGATAATATAATTTATTTTATAAAAGTAATTTACTATTAAAAGATATTGTCAAAAAATTATCGAATTATAAAAATAATTATTGACCTTATTAACTTAATACTCTAACTTCAATGTAAGCGCTTTCATTTATTTGTAATATATCCTCTTACACACGATACTGATATAACAAATGGAGCGTTTACTAAAATAAATAATTATAAAATATGTAAACTTGTGGGAGAAAGTCATGAATCAGAAAAGATTTATTAAAACAAAAGTAGCAACAAGCTTATCGTTAATATTAGGTGCTACAGCACTGCCTGCTATATCGGCAGAAGAAGTAAGCCAAGCTGAAGATAGCGTAGAAGTTATTACTGTTACAGGTATGCGTTCAAGTATAAAAGAATCAACACGACTCAAACGTGATGCTTCTGGTGTAGTTGACGCTATTTCAGCAGAAGATATTGGTAAGTTCCCGGATACGAACTTAGCTGAATCACTGCAACGTATTACCGGTGTTTCTATTGACCGAGACAATGGTGAAGGAAGTAAAGTAACAGTCCGTGGTTTCGGCCCAGATTACAACATGGTCACATTAAATGGCCGTACTATGCCAGCATCAAGCCTACCTGGTGGTGGTGGTGTATCAAACTCACGCGCCTTTGAATTCTCAAATCTAGCTTCCGATGCGGTTAAATCGGTTTCAGTTTATAAAACAGGTAGGGCTAACACAGCGACTGGTGGTATTGGTGCTGTTATTAATATAGTAACGGGTAAACCACTAGATAATCCAGGTACGCATGTTAGTGTTGGTGCGAAAGCCCTAATAGATACAAGTAATCGTGTGGGTAATGATGTTACGCCAGAGTTATCAGGCTTATTCAGCTGGACTGATGATGAAGAAAAGTTTGGTGCTTCCCTATCAGTAAACTCACAAAAACGCGATAGCTCGACTTCAGGTGCTTTTGTCAACGAATGGCGAACTAGTCTTTATGATGGCACAATTCCGCAAGCAGCAAGTGATATTCAACTTATTAATGAACCAGATATTGGACAAGTTTATTCAATGCCATCAGATTTACGATACTTTATTTCTGATCAAGAACGCGAACGTACGAATGCTCAATTAACCTTACAATTTAGACCCGTTGAAGCACTAACAGCAACACTAGATTATACTTATTCAAAACAAGATACTTTTCAAGCACGTGCTGAGCAATCTATTTGGATGGACGTATATAAAACCAGCTTAGGTTTTGATGATCAAATATCAACTACTCCGGTAGATTTTAACGAAGAACGTAGAGATCAAGCACCAAGAGATTTAGGCTTAGCATTACAAGAACTTAACCAAGTTAACGAAAATGATTCAATTGGTTTAAACATTCAATACGATGTTAATGATTATTTCACGTTAACTTTTGATGGTCACAGCTCAAGTGCTGAGAGCGCTCCTGATGCGCCATATGGATCATGGGTAAATACAGGCTTAGGTGCAAACATAGTTGCAGGTCAAAGTGTTGACTATAGTAAAGAATATCCAATTATGCATGTTGATTTTGATGATTGTGATGAACGTAGAGGCTTAAACTGTAATGGTATCCTTGATCAAGATGACGTAGGTACTTCAATACTTGATATGCGTGCTTCATCTCAAAAAACTGAAATTGATGAATTTCGTGTTATTGGTGCTTACCAGTTCGAAGAAGGTAGCATAGAATTTGGTATTGAATCTCGATCTATGGAAAGTCATTCTATACAAAGTTTAACACGCCACACTATGGGTAACTGGGGCATTGAAAACCCGGGTGAATTACCGGATAACTATTTAACACCAATTGACTTTACTAGTGAAATTAATGACTTTGATAAAAGTGGTGCTTTTAATCAAGGCTTTACTGGTAGCGCTTCGCAAGTCGGTGAGTGGGCTGCGGGAGCATATGGGTTTGATTTCATAGCCAATGGTGCAGCAGCAACTAACCGTACAATAAAAGAAGATATTACCGCTGCATTTTTTCAACTTGATCTTGCTGGTGAACTAGGCGGTCGTCCATACAATATCTCTGCTGGTTTACGCTTTGAAAGTACGGATATCACCTCTTCAGCTAATGTTGCCCTACCCAATGCCGTAGCATGGGAAGGTAACCAAGATTTTAACGTACGTTTTGGCGAAGGAATGCAAGACTTCTCAGCCAAAGCTGGATACGATCACATATTACCAAGCTTTGATTTTGATATAGAAGTTATAGATAACGTAGTAACACGTTTCTCTTTCAGTAAAACCATTGCGCGTCCTACTTATGATCAATTAAGTGCAGCGGCAGCTGATGTTAGTGGCCCTTCTGCCCCTACCACTTTACCAGGTGCTCAACTAGGTACAGCATCTAGTGGTGATCCAGGTTTAGTACCACTAGAATCAGATAACATTGACTTATCAGCTGAATGGTATTTTGACGATACAAGTTATGTGTCAATTGGTTACTATGAAAAACGCGTTAGTAACTTTGCAGGTCGTCAACCAGTTGTAGAAAATGTTTACGGTTTACGTGATGCAACTGCTGGCCCTCGTGCTCAAGCAGCGATGTTAGCCTTAGCTGAATTAGGTGAAGAGTTAACTGATAGCAACTTATTTGCCATGGTGGCTGCAACTGAAAATAATGTTGATTATTTTTCAATGCCAGCTGAACAGTTTGAAGTAGATTATGATGTTATGCCAAATAGCGATGATCCTTTAATGGACTTTACTGTAACTAAGTTTGTTAACAATAAAGAAGCTAAGATCAACGGCTTTGAAATAGCAGTACAACACTTCTTTGGCGAAACAGGCTTTGGCATTCAAGCAAACTACACAACCGTATCTGGTGACGTTGGCTTTGATAACAATGCAGATCCAAAAATAACTCAGTTTGCACTTGTTGGTTTAAGTGATACTGCCAACCTAGTATTAATGTATGAAAAAGATAATTTTCAAGCAAGATTAGCCTACAACTGGCGTGATGACTTCTTAAATTCACAAGCCAGATACATTAATGAGCCAGCTTATACTGAAGAGTATGCCCAAATTGACTTTAATGTAGCTTATCAAGTGAATGAAAATATGTCTGTCTTTATAGAAGGAATCAACATTACTGGCGAAGACACTCGAATTCATGGCCGTACAGCAGTACAACTATGGAATTTAGCTGAGCAAGAAGCGCGTTATGCGATAGGTGCTCGCTATACTTTCTAACTTAATGTAATTCAGTTCATTAGCTAGATCTTATAAATGCTGTGTATTTACACGGCATTTATTATTTTACGCATAGCAGTAATTCTAATACTCTATAGAAAGTCGTTTAGACAAAATTATCAAGAAATTACGCTTATCGGCACAAGACTAGCTAGCTGGATTATCAGAGGAATTATAGCTATCGCCCAGTATTGAACAATCAAATAACCCAACAAGTATTTTGTTTGTTTATCCTAGAGCTAAGGGAACAGTTGATGAAAGAGGTAATGAACCATGAAAGATAAAATAAAAAATGTTGTAATTGCTGGTGGTGGCACGGCAGGTTGGATGGCAGCAGCAGCATTTGCAAAACTGATCGGAAAGAACCTAAATATCACATTAGTTGAGTCAGATGAAATCTCTACTGTTGGCGTAGGAGAAGCCACAATACCTCCGATCAAAACATTTCACAAATTACTTGGCATTAATGAACAAGAAATAATGCGAGCAACCAACGCTACTTTTAAACTCGGTATAGAATTTGAAAACTGGGGTCTGCAAAATTCAAAATATATTCACTCTTTTGGCGCCACAGGTAAAGAGTGTTGGGCTGGTGAATTTCACCATTTTTGGTTACATGGTCTTCGTAAAGGAATAAAGGCCGACTTTGGTGATTATTGTTATGAGCTACAAGCAGCAAAAGCAAATAAATTCGCATTATTAAATAATGCTCCAATAAATTATGCTTACCATCTTGACGCTACCCTGTATGCAAAATATTTACGAAAATTTAGTGAGAATTTAGGGGTTACTCGTCTCGAAGGAAAGATTCAACAAGTCAATAAAGATAGTAAAACGGGGAATATAAGTTCACTCACTTTAGCCTCAGGGCAAGTGGTAGAAGGCGATTTCTTTATCGATTGTACCGGCTTTCGTGGACTTTTAATTGAACAAGCGCTTCATACTGGATTTGATGATTGGTCGCATTGGTTACCTTGTGATAGTGCTGTAGCAGTGCAAACTAAAACAGTATCAGCGCCAAAACCCTATACCCGCTCCATTGCACATAATAGTGGTTGGCAATGGCAAATACCTTTGCAAAATCGTGTTGGTAACGGGCTTGTTTTCTGTAGTAAGTATTGCTCCGACGAAGAAGCAATAGCAACATTGAAACAGAATATTGAAGGGGAAATGATTACCGAGCCTAGAGTGATAAAATTTAACACCGGTCGACGTCGCAAGGGTTGGAATAAAAATTGTGTCGCTTTAGGCTTATCAAGTGGTTTTATCGAACCGCTGGAATCAACAAGTATTCATTTAATAATGTCTGGTGTGATCCGCTTATTACGTTTGTTTCCATTTGAAGGCATCTGCCAATCAACTATTGACGAATACAATAGTAAGCTTGATTCAGAGCTAAATGCTGTTCGTGATTTTATTGTTTTACACTATAAAACAACCGAACGCGAAGATACTGATTTCTGGTTACATTGTAAAACAATGGAAATTCCTCCTTCTTTACAGCATAAAATAAAGCTGTTTAAAGAAACTGGTCGTGTATTTTTAGATGATGGAGATATATTCAGGGTTGATTCATGGACTCAAGTATTAATTGGCCAAGGAATAATACCAGAACAATATCATACAATAGCTGAAGTAATGAATGATAAGGAATTAGAGCACTTTATGCATAGCATGAAAAAATCAATTGCTAATGCTGTTGAGAAGTTACCTAGTCACGCAGAGTTTTTAGATAAATATTGTAAGGCCTAAAACCAGTAGACTTATTTGCGATTAGAAAGAGAAAACTAAGTTTACCACTTAGGTCGACCTTGTGTAAACTTAGTTTCCTTGTGCTTACCGCTCTCACTGCAAATACAGGAATATAGAACAGAAAAAGCCTGCCTTATTCATAATGATTAAAGGTAAAATACACCATTATGTTCTAATAACTGAAGCCTTCGCTTAATCATAAGAGGCATTAACCGCATCAATATCTTTTTTATTGAGAGCAACATTAATCAAATCGATCGTCAGTTTTAACGCGATAGATAACGCAAATGGCAGTGTTGCTTTCGCCAGTTTAGTCCCATTTTTTCAAAACACTGTAAACCTATATTTAAGTACTCCATTACTCCACTTTTAATGCCAATAAGGCTTATATTATATCAACTTAGCCTTGGCAAACATCACCACAGCCCATTGATAAGTCGACATTATCTTCATTACAGCCTGCTAGCATTGAGATTACTACCAACCTCAACATAGTCATTTTAGTTCTTTATTGTGTTATTAATTTTTGCATGATGTCTTTCTCATTTAATGATGAATATTCTCACAATTGTGTATCAGAATAATGACTTGTTCAGCTATTGCTTGATCTTACTGCCAAATATTCCGTAATAAGCAATAAATAAATAACACACAATAGGCAATAAAAATGAAAGTTGCACTCCGATATTATCAGCTAACATGCCTTGAAATAGCGGAATTATCGCACCACCGACAATTGCTAAGCATAAAATACCAGAGCCTTGGCTAGTGTGTTTTCCTAACCCTTGAATAGCTAAACTAAAAATAGTTGGGAACATAATTGAATTGCATAACCCAACAAATAAAATCGAGACCATAGCAAGTGTACCAGAGGAAAAAACAGCTAAGACAATCAGAATCACTGCAACATTAGCATTGAAAAACAAGACGTTACCTGCAGAAACCTTTTGCATTACTGCCGCACCAATAAAGCGTCCTACCATAGCCCCACCCCAATAGTACGCAATATACTTTGCAGCTTGAGATTCTTCTAACCCTGCAATTGTTGGATCGGCGAAAAAGCTAACCAAAAAACTCCCAATGGAAACTTCAGCGCCAACATAAACAAAAATACCTATAGCGCCTAGCACCAAGTGACTATATTGCCATGCACTACCTTCCTTATCGGTAATGTTTATTTGCTGCTCAGCTTCCACTGATGATAAGTCTGGTAGCTTTAACCAAATGAAAATAGCAGCCAGTGTTAGTAACATCGCAGCGAGAAAAATATAAGGCATTTGAACAGACTCAGCGGAAGCTTGTGGTGAAAGAGACTCTGCCGCTTGATTTAATATTAAAAAAGCACCAAAAAAGGGTGCCACGGTAGTACCCAAAGCATTAAACGCTTGAGTCATATTTAATCGAGAGGATGCCGTTTTAGCTTCGCCTAACATGCTAACATAAGGATTAGCCGACACTTGTAATAATGTAATACCGCTAGCCAGTACAAATAAAGCCATTAAAAATATAGAATAACTGTGCATAGCTGCCGCAGGATAAAAACATAAACAACCAATAGCAGCGATCACTAATCCACCAACAATACCCTTCTGATAACCGAGCTTTTTAACGATCACTCCTGCTGGTAAAGAAACAAGAAAGTAGGCACCAAAAAAGCAAAACTGTATCAACATTGCTTGGCTATAAGTTAACGAAAAAACCCCTTTTAAATGAGGTATTAAAATATCATTTAAACAAGTAATAAAACCCCACATAAAAAAAAGCGATGTCAGAGATGTTAAGGCAAACCGATAATCGGGCTTGTGTTGCGAATTTATATTTGCCGTTGAACCTGGCGAACTTGATAGTATTGTCATAATTTCCCCTCGTAAATTTTCTTATAAGTATTATCACTAAGTAATTTAGCAGTAGCTTTAAACAATACTTAGCTGTGTTTACGTATATCAATATTTCAAAACGATACTTTCAATATCAAACTGTTAGAAACAAATAAACAGAATAATAAATAAAGTGGTTGACCTAGGTTACAGAAACCACTAACCTTAAATGTAAGCGCTTTCATTTGTTGATTAGAAACGATCTAAACTATTTTATCAAGTGTTTTAACAGCGTATTTCGTTAAGGGTGAAGACAAGTTACCCGAATAAACTTTACTATGTAGGTACAATTTACAATGACAGCTAAACTATCTCTTCCCCTCAATTCAGCAATGCTGACAAAAGATTTTATCTATGGTGTAGCAACAGCTTCATTTCAAATAGAAGGTGGTGCAGATGATCGATTACCCTGCATTTGGGATACATTTTGTAACACCCCCAACAAAGTTATTGATGGCTCTAACGGTTTAATAGCATGTGACCATTTTAATTTATGGCAACAAGACATAGCGTTAATTGAATCACTTGGCGTTGACGCATACCGTTTATCAATTTCTTGGCCAAGAGTTATGACAAAGTCAGGAGAATTAAACCCAGACGGTGTTAATTACTATTTAGCTATTCTGGATGCACTAAAAGCCAAAAACATCAAAGCTTTTGTAACGCTTTATCATTGGGATTTACCACAACACCTAGAAGATGAAGGTGGCTGGTTAAATAGAGAAACCGCTTATAAATTTAGAGATTATGTAAATCTAATTAGCCAAGCTTTTGGCGATCGTGTTTATTCTTATGCAACCCTTAACGAACCTTTTTGCAGTTCATTTTTAGGCTATGAAGTAGGTATTCACGCGCCAGGAAAAGTAGGTAAAGAGTTTGGTAGAAAGGCTGCTCATCATTTATTACTTGCTCATGGTTTAGCCATGGCTGTCTTAACAAAAAACAGTCCAAAATCCAAAAATGGCATTGTTCTTAACTTTACGCCTTGTTATCCAGAATCTGATTCGCAAGCGGATAAAGTAGCCACTGAATTTGCAGACGATTATTTTAATCAATGGTATATTAAGCCAATATACGATGGTGAATACCCTAGCATATTAGCGCAATTACCGACTGAACATCAGCCTGATATTAAAGACGGGGATATGGCTATTATTTCTCATCCAACAGACTTTTTAGGTGTTAACTTTTATACACGTGCTATATACCGTGCTGACGACAAAGAACATTTTTTTCAGATAGAGCCACCTGAACCAAGAACAGATATTGGCTGGGAAATATACCCAAAAGCCTTAAATGAGTTATTAGTTTCATTAAATGAAAAATACACCTTACCACCAATTTATATCACTGAAAATGGTGCAGCTATTGATGACAAAATAGTTGAAGGCGTAGTTAACGACACTGATCGGATAGAATATTATCAGCTTCACTTAAATGCTATTAATGACGCGATAGAGCATGGTGTAGATATAAAAGGATATTTTGCTTGGAGCTTAATGGACAATTTTGAATGGGCTGAAGGCTACTTAAAACGTTTTGGTATTGTTTATGTGGATTACGATAGCCAAGTAAGAACAATTAAAAATAGTGGTTTAGCATATAAAGCATTAATAACTTGTAGATAAACTGAAGGTTCTCGCTAGTTTCCTCAATATTACATTGTAATAACTAGCCCAACTAAAGAATAAAATGATCAATCCTGAATCCAAAAATAAAAATGATAGGTAATCAGATGACTAAACTCCCCTTTTACGAAAAAATAGGTTACGCCATGGGCGATGCCGCAGCTAACTTAGTTTGGCGTGGCGCTTTAGCCTACTTAGCCGTTTTTTATACTGATACTTTTGGCCTAACCGCAGCAGCCGCTGCCATGTTATTTTTGGTGGTACGCCTGTCTGATGGGGTAACCGACATTATTATGGGGATGATCGCAGACAGGACCACAACTCGTTGGGGGAAGTTTAGGCCTTGGATATTATGGTCAACCCCCTTATTAGCATTATTCATGGTATTAAGCTTTACCACACCGGATTTAAGTTATACAGGAAAGTTGGTTTATGCCTATATTACCTACATAGGTTTAACGCTTGCCTATACAGTAAATAACGTGCCCTATTCCGCCTTAATGGGAGTAATGACACCAAGTGATACTGAACGAACTAGCTTATCCGGTTTCCGTTTTGCGGGTGCATTTGCAGGTGGATTACTTGTAATGGGGTTTCTACCTGATTTAGTTGCTTATTTTGGTGCTGGTAATGATGCTCAAGGTTATCAATATACTATGTATCTTTTTGCCGTAATTTTAATTTTATTAATGGTGACAACATTCGCTACAACAAAAGAACGTGTAATACCCAACCTTGATAAATCTAATAACCTAAAATCTGAATTAATTGACTTAAGTAAAAACCTTCCTTTTATTATTCTACCGTTATTAGCCATGACATTATTCTTCTATTATCGAGACCTCTATAGCGGAATATTTTTCGTGATAATAATGGGTTCCATGTGGCTAATTATTAAGAAGTTACTCAATAATACCCCAGAGGATTTAAGTGGTACACAAAGAGATATGGTTGATTTATTAACCAACAAACCTTGGTTAATATTACTTGGTATGGGCTTTATAACCATGCTATTTAACGGCATTAAATATGGCACTATTGCCTACTACTTTAAATACCATGTAGGAAGTGAACTGTTAGCAGGAAAGTATTTTGTTATATTATTACTAGCCTCTATATTAGGAGCATTATCAACAAGTTATTTAGCAAAAAAATTAGGTAAACGTAAATTATTTATTGTGTCACTTATACTAAGTGGCATGCTAACAGCAGCTTTTTATTGGGTGCCTCGAGGTAACCTTACGGCTATTTTTGTGTTAGGCGGAGTTGCTGAATTTTTCGCAGCCATCATGCCAACGTTATATTTCACCATGCTAGGTGATTCAGCCGATTACTCTGAGTGGAAAAATGGACGTCGTGCGACAGGTTTAATTTATTCTGCCGGCACTTTTGTTCAAAAAACCGGTGGCGGCTTTGCTGGTGCGCTGGTGTTAGTGGTGCTTGCTGGTTATGGCTACGATGGCATGGATAAATCAACTATTGAAGCATCTTTACCAGGTATGCAATTACTGATGAGTTGGATTCCTGCTGCATTCGCATTCGCAGGTGCTGCATTAATGATGATTTACCCTCTTTCAAGTACCAACAATAAACAGATTAGTGACGATTTAACTAAAAGGCGAGCCTTAGTGTGAGCGCATGAGAACTCTCACTAGGCTCTGTAATTATTTATTATAGAGTCATATAGATTCAACTAGTTTAAGCTTTGTTTATTATGCTAAAATCGCTTTTTTTTTGAAGCCATCATTTAATGACGGATCACATATTGTAAGGTTAACATGGCGACAATTTATGAAGTATCAAGCTTGGCAGGTGTTTCACTAGCTACGGTTTCACGTGTTATTAATAATAATACTCGCGTTAGTGACAAAACACGTAAGAAAGTTGAAGAAGCTATGTCAGAACTAGGTTACCGCCCGAATTCTATTGCTCAATCGTTAGCCTCTAACCGTACAAACAGCGTTGGTATTTTAGTTTCTGAATTGCATGGCCCCTTCTTTGGTCAGATGATGGCAGGTATTGAATCTGAACTAAGAGCGGCAGGTAAGCACGTTATTATCACCACTGGACACAGTGAAGAAGATAGAGAAAAAGAAGGCATCGACTTTTTAATCTCTCGTAATTGTGATGCGTTGATCGTCCATCTAGAAGGTTTGACTGATGAGTATATCATCAACCTTTCAAAAGGCAGTACGCCCATCTACTTCATGAGTAAAATAATCCCTGAACTAGAAGAAAATTGTATTTATCTAGATAATGAACTTGGCGGCTACCTTGCCGCTAAAGCACTTATTGATAAAGGGCATACTCAAATTGCTTACATTTCTGGTCCAAAATTTAAGCCTGATTCAAAAGACAGACTTATAGGTCATAAACGTGCTCTTTCTGAACATAACTTAGCATTCAATGACGAACTATATTTTGAAGGAGACTTCAAAGAAACGGGTGGTAAAGCCGGACTTAAACAGTTTTTAACTAAAAAACTGGCTTTCACAGCTTTAGTTTGTGCTAATGATGAAATGGCCTCAGGGGCAATGACTTATGCGCGCGAACATGGCTTTGCCTTACCGCAAGATTTATCCATTATAGGCTTTGATAATATTATCTTTTCGCGCCACATTTACCCAAAACTAACAACAATTGATAACCCTGTTTATGACATGGGACATATGGCGGCAAAATTAGTTTTAAAAAATGTTTATCAACAGAAAAACTTAACAATTAATCACTCTTTTGAACCAGCACTTATCAATCGGGATTCTATCGCTCAACTATAACATGAATAAGAAAACGTTAATATTGTGCCAATACTTACAGCATCTAAGTTTTAAAGTATTGGCACAATCAGAGTTACTTTATTTCAGACTTACCATTTAACAAGCTTCATATCTAACCAGCTTAATAAACTCAACAACATCTGCACTATATTTATCGGCAATAAAGCCATTTTGGCAATCGGCATGGATATAGCCTTGATAATCAATCCCTAAATAATCAAATGTCTTACTAAATGTAGCTAAAAAATCACAATCAGCCTCTATGCTCGCCGATGTACAAACCACATAACTGGTTTTATTACGCAACTGATGCCCAAAGTCTTTTAATTCTTCCCGCTCTAATAAATCAGTCGTTCTATCAATAAAAACTTTCATCTGCGCGCTAGCAGCGTACCAATAAATAGGTGTAGCAAAAATGATTTTTTTATACTGTAAAATGTTATTCATCACCGACATAAAATCATCATTAGCATTGTTATGCTTATAATCGTAAGGAGAAATATTTTTTTCTGAAAGATCAATTACATCAATAGCTAACTCGCCACTAATCCAATCTATTAATTTTTTAGTATTTCCATTTGATCTTGCGCTAGCAAAAACAGCAATAGTATCTGTCATCTATCGTTCCTAATGTCCGGTATCATAGTTATAAATTTATTAAGTTCAGCGTCGCTCAACGAAAGTAAAGCACTAATCATCATTATTTCGCTCTTCTGGTAAATCACTCAAATATTGAACAAATTCAATTTCATAACCATTAGAGTCTAAAAAATAAACATTTTTTCTAAACGTATTAACAGCCCCCGGTTTAGCTATTTCAAAGCCAACTTTTTTTAAACGAAGAATTACCGCCTCAAGGTTATTTGTTACAAACGAAAAATGCGCTAGCCCAACTTGATGACCACTTAAATCACGGTTTTCACCAATGCCATTATCATTCAGCGCAATGTATTGATAATCATCACCAAAATGCAGCCAATTACGCTCTATACCAGACCACTGATTAACCCCTTCACTTCTAATTTTCCAATGTGGTAACGCTGCTTGATAAAAACGCAGTGACTCTTTAATGTCGCTGACTACTAAATTTATATGTTCTAACCTCATATTTCTTACTTCCTATTTCTTAAAGATGATGCCACTATAAAACCTCAAGCTAAGTTGAGGTAAAGTGTTTTATTCATTTATTTTGGAGGCAATATGGAAGAAGCAAATTTAACGGTAGGGAAAGTCGCAAAGCGATGCGGTGTGAAAGTATCAGCACTGCACTTTTATGAAGAGAAAGGCTTAATTCACAGCTTGCGAAATCAAGGTAACCAACGTCGATATAAAAAAGAAGTGTTGCGGCGAGTTTCATTGATCAAAGCAGCACAAAAAATGGGCATAAGTTTAGCAAATATCAAACAAGCTTTATCAACTTTGCCAGATAATAGAACACCCACTGCTGATGATTGGTCGGTACTAGCCTTAAATTGGCAGCAAGAGTTGAATGATAGAATTCGTTATATGGAAAATATGAGAGACTACCTAACGGGCTGCATAGGCTGTGGTTGCTTATCTATGAAAAGTTGTCCGCTCTACAATGAAGATGACAAATTATCGGCACAAGGAACAGGTCCCGTTATATTAGATAAAAGTATTAGATAAAAACTTATCGAATACCGTTAATTAGCTATATTGGTAATTAACGATATTTACACCTAAACTTATTAGCATTTTTTTAATGCTCGTAAGCTTCTGCTAAACTGACGCTGCTAACATTAAAATTAAGATTTGACCTATGCAACGACCACCACTTCGACAAGCAAAAAATATCGACAACGTATTCAATAGTGCCTATTGGCATCTAAGCCAACAAGATTTTACTATTGCTGAAATTCGTAGCAAGTTAGAGCGAAAAACGGAAAACATTGAATGGATAGAGACTGTTATTACCCAGCTTATAGAGCGTGGCTATTTAAAAAATAACCTTGAATTTACCATACGTTATTGCGAGTCTGCATTTAACAATGAAATAGGAAAAGCTGCGGTACAACACAAATTAAAAATGCGTGGGATATCGTCAAGTGATATTGAAAAAGCAATCGAGCAAGTGGTTGAAGAACAAGATATTAATTTCAATGAAATGGCAAGTAATCGGCTACAGTCTCGCTATATAACGTTTGAAGGAACGAGCAAGGAAAAAGTTTACGCTCAAATGACAACCCGAGGCTTTTCTCGCTCACAGATAGATCAAGCGTTATCACAACACCCAGCCCAGGCAACATTACGCAGTAAAATGGCAATAAAAGCTGAAAAAGCTGAGCTTGCCACTGAAATTATGAAGTTATACCGAAAAGGCAAAGGACAAACGCTTATCCTTAATGAACTCAAGCAAAACCTTATTGATGTGAGTGAGTTTGAAGAAACCCTATACCAACTGACCCTGGCCGGAGACATCGACTTTCACCAAAGTTGTAAAGAGCAATTGGCTAAAAAGAAATACGATTTATCTGATTACAAAGACAAATCTAAGGCCTATGCTTATTTATCACGCAAAGGTTTTACTAGTGATGACATAAAAGAAGTGATGACATTGGATATCGAATAGCTCCTTTAGTTAAACTTAAAACTAACTTTTTATAACCCCTTTATTTATCAAGTACTTTTCTATTTCATCTGTATGAGGTTTAAATGCGCGCCAACGACCTATAGCTTTATTATTAAGGGGCTGGCGAACTTGTACTTTGCTTGCCGTAGAAACTGGAGCATCATTTAAATGAAAATCGATACAAGCGTGTTGCCATTCTATATCACAAAATTCCACTAAGCTTTTTATTTCTTGATCGGGGTTCGCCACTAACTCTTCATATTTTACTAGCTTAATAGTGTTATGAAGTGATTGAAAGTGCTCAACGAGTTTATGAAAACGACTGTAAAACTTGGCAGTATCGAGTAAATTTAACGAATAACTATAGTAAGGATTATTAATTGAAAATAACTGACGATAATTGCCAATACAGGTATCCATAGGATCTCGTAACAAACAAATAATTTTAGCATTTGGTAAAGCTTTGGTGATTAAGTCGATATAATAAAAGTTAAATGGTAATTTATCTATAAAGTGTTTACTTCCTCCAGTTACTACACGCGTAGATTGTAAGTAACTACTTCCTAACTGTTCGTAGTTTAGTAAGTATGCTTGGTTAAGTGTTTCTATATCGAGCACATGCGGCGAAGGCGTTTGAGTCAGCTTCTTTACACATAAACCAAAGTCTTGTAATTCACCTGCCGATTGCACATCGCTATGACTTGATAAAATTCGCTCAACAAGGGTTGTTCCTGAACGTGGCATACCTAATACAAAGATAGGTTCACATGTTGGATTACCTGTACTTTTAAGCTGTTGATTATCTTCACTCAGTTTTTTAATGTGCTCAAATAACTCATTAGAAGTATTATTATCAAATGGTGCTTGATGATGTTTTGCCATCTTTCCTTGCAGTAATGCTAAATAGGCCGAATTAAAGTCACCTATATCTTGATATTCTTTTGCAAGTGCATGACCGATATGCAGTAGAGCATCAGGACTTGATACCTGCTTTGCTATTTTTTCTAATCTTGCTATATGATTTTTATCTACATTAGCTTTCGTTAGATCAGCAAGGGCGAAGTGGCTCTGATGGTGCAAAGGATTGAGTATAATAGCCTGTTCAAATGCCCTTTCTGCTTTTGTAAATAAACCTAGGAATTTAGCGCACACGCCATAGTTATAATAAAACTGCGAATATTGTGGTTTATCGGTATCACATAGCGTTAAGGCACGCTCAAAATATTCTACAGCGTATTCATGTAACCCAACTTGAGTTAATGCTACACCTAAAGTATCAGCATCCAAAGCAAGTGTTATACTATTTAGTGGAATTCTTAATGCTGTTTTTTTAGCAAGCTCTAATTGCCCTGTAATTGCATAACACTTTGCTAATTGAGCGGTATATTCTATCCGACTATCACCAAATGATAGTGTTCTTTCTAGTAAACCAATTGCTTTTTTAATTTGTCCAACACGTAAATTAACCATCGCCATCAAAAAATATCCATCGGCAAAATCTGGTTTAAGCGTCACTAATTCAACCAGCGCTTTGTGCGCCTGTTGTATATTACCTTGATTAAGATCGCGTATCGCATTTTGATGAAGTTGTTTTAAGCGTATTTCCATATTTTTACTATGCAGAACTTACTGTTATAGGTTAAAAAATAAAAAAGGCTCAAATAAATTTGAGCCTTTTTTGTTAACTTAATTATAAACTATATTTCAAATTTATAATTGAATTTAACACCAACAGTTAATGGCCTGTTTATAAAATAACCATAATTACGTTGAATTTCTGTGCCATTCGCTGTAGTGATGTCAGCATTTGAACGGCGTACCGACGTAACTGCATATTTGTTAAATAAATTATCAACATAAAAAGTAGTCGACCAATTATCAGCTGTTAACTTAGCTGAAATATTACTTAAAGCATAACCGGATAAGCTTTCGCCATTATCATGTAATCCTACTTTAGTAATGGCATCACTTTGCGCTGTTAAGCCATAGTTAATATCAAGCACTTTATCGTCAAACACTTCTGTTTGATAGTTGATACCTAATGAAAACTGATGTTCAGGAGACCCTGGAAGTCTATCGCCATCTTCAGCACCATCAGTACCGTCAGTATTAAACAGGAATGGCGCATCGGTAGTTAACTCAGCTTTAGTATAAGCATATGTTGCAAAAGCGGTAAGTGAATCACTTATTATTGCGCGACTTGAAACTTCTAATCCTTTCGCATTAGCTGAACCAGCATTTGAAATAAACGGCAATTGGCCAACCTCTGTTGCACCACTAACTTGTGCATCCTCCCAATCTACATTAAAGATGGCAGCATTAAAATGTAGTTTATTCTTCAACCACGTACTCTTGAAACCAAGTTCATAGTTTGTGGTTGTATCAGCATCATAAAGTTTGTTATCTGCTTGAACACAACCCGATTGATTTGCAGGTAAAGGGTCTGGACATACGACTATCGCGTTAGAACCACCAATGCGATAACCTTCACTGACCGTTGCATAAGCCATAACAGTATCTGTAAATTGATATTTAGCATTAAATTTTAATAAGTTTCCGTCATCTTTTGCATTATTCTCTTCAAATATTAGGCTTATATCATCTGGGCCAGCGCCACCGAATACTGTATTAAATAATGGAAAATCTACCGCCGACTCAGCCTCGATTTCATATTTATAAAATCGAGCCCCTAAAGTCACATTGAGTTTTTCTGTCACTTGGTAAGCCAACTCACCGAATATAGCCGACTCTGTTATTTCACTGTTATCTACAGAGAAATACTCAAGTTCGTCAGGACGAATTTGATCACCACCAAACTCATCAACAGCAAACTGACCAAATCCTGGAGTAAATTCCTTACTAGTGGCATCTAATTCAAGTTTGTTATAATACAAACCAACAATCCAGCTAAAATCACTTTCAGATTTTGATACTAAGCGTAACTCTTGAGTAAACGTATCTTGTTCTTCTTCTTCACGTGTAAACGCTGAAAACGCTGGAAACTCTTCATAACCATAATCTAAACGAATTAATAAATCTGTTTGATCGCGTTGACCATCCGCCTCAAAGCTTGATATACCAGTAGCAGATACTAACTCTGCAAAGCCTAAATCAGCTTTTAATTCTAAGCTAAGTAATTGATCTTCTTTCTCACGTGGCTCTTGATAACGATAAGCTGATTCATATTTCCCCACTAAACCACTTAATCCGTTATCTGCACTCAGTGAATTGTAATGAACAATTGAACGACCTTCACTGTCTTGATTTTGGTAAAAATAGTTTAATGTACCTTCAAATACATCACTTGGCTTCCATCGCACAGAAATACGTGCAGATGTAGTCGTTTCACCATTAGCATCTGTTGCTTGTGTTAAATTATCATTAACAGCTTCGCTATCAGTCCAATCAGGATCCGGTAGAGATACACCTGGTTCACTCAACACATAGTTGTAGTCAATAAAACCGGGATCTTCATATATATTTAAACTTGCACGAACAGCAAGTTCGTCATCAATCAGCGGCATGTTAAAAATAAAACCGCCTTCACCACCTAAAGAATCACTCTCTTTATTTTGGAATAAATCACCGTATATCTCACCAGACGTATAATCAAGTTCAGGGGCTTTTAAAATATAACGAATCGCGCCACCTAAAGTACCGGCTCCATATAATGTACCTTGTGGCCCAATAAGCACTTCAACGCGTTCAACATCAACTAAACGCATATCAATGGCAACAGGTATTTCATTAATATAGGTTGCAACGGTACCACCATCTGAATCAGGTCCTGATGAATTAGTATTTAAACCGCGTACTATAATAGGAGATCCTGAACGACCACCTTGGTCTGTAATGTTTAAACCCGGAACCCAACGAGCAACATCAGCTAATTCGCTGATATTTTGATTAGCCAATAGGTCACCATCAAGCGCAGTAATATTTAGAGGAGCTTCTTGTACACTGCCACTTCTTCGTGTCGCGCTTACTTGAATTATTTCTAATGATTTATCTTCTACAACTGTTTTTTCTTGTGCAAAAACAGTGCTTGGAATCAGTATTGTTCCAGATAATACCCCTGAAACAGCCAACGCCAATGTGCTCGGTTTAAACATTAAATCATTCCTCAGATCTTCGACTTTATTAAAGATATTGAGTCTACCGATTAATGTTCCGTTTAAAAAGGCAATATAAATGAATTAAATTTACCTGATAGGTTAATTATATTCTTCTATCCTATTCTATTGATATTTAAGAACAATAAATAAACCACCTTCCTTTATCCAACATTTACATAGCTATAGATATAGTGCTTTGCTACATTTAAACGAATAAAATTGCCCTATAAGAAAAAATTTATGAAAAAAACATTATTATCAACTTCCCTTGCATTATTGTGTATTACTAGCTTACAAACACATGCCGTTACTTACATTACAGCAAAAGCCATGCTTGACGTGCAAAACGGTAAACTCATCACATCTCCTCTAGTAACGATTGATAATGGAAAAATCATAGCCGTTGAACGCAATAAAAAACCTTCGATTAAAGAAAGTGATGAATATATTCAATTACCTGAACTTACGTTAATCCCTGGCTTAATGGATATGCACGTACATTTAACCAGTGATCCTACTGTATCTCGAAGTGAACGCTTAGGACAGTCTGTCCCTCGCATGGCAATTAAAGCATCTTACTTTGCCAAGAAAACATTAGAGGCTGGTTTTACCACTGTTCGAAATGTCGGAGCTGCAGGCTATAGCGTAATAGCAGTACGTGATGGAATTAACGCAGGAGATATTGTTGGTCCACGCATTTGGGCTGCTGGTCCATCACTTGGTATAACAGGCGGACATTGTGATAATAATCGCTTACCTCCAGAATTAAAGCATACCGCTGAAGGTGTTGCAGATGGTCCTTGGAATGTGCGTATTAAAGTACGTGAAAACATTAAGTACGGTGCTAATGCCATTAAATTTTGTGCAACCGGTGGTGTATTCTCAAAAGGAACAAAAGTCGGTGTACAACAATATTCACTAGCTGAAATGACAGCAATTGTGGAAGAAGCTCATATGCGTGACCTACCCGTTGCTGCACATGCTCATGGCACAAGTGGAATAAAAGCCGCAATAAAAGCGGGTGTAGATAGTGTAGAACACGTTAGCTTTTTAGATGATGAAGCAATTACACTCGCTTTAAAACATGGCACCTGGTTTTCTATGGATATTTATAATACTGAGTACACCCTCACCTATGGTGAGCAAAATGGGGTTGACGAAGAGAACTTAAATAAAGAACGTCAGGTATCTAAAAAGCAGCGCGATAGTTTTAGTCGTGCGGTAAAAGCAGGTGTAAAAATGGTGTTTGGTACTGATGCGGCTATTTACCCTCACGGCGATAACGCAAAGCAGTTTTCTCGCATGGTTAAATTTGGTATGACTGAGTTACAAGCTATTCAAGCGGCTACCATTAACAGTGCTAGATTATTAAAAATGGATAAAGAGCTAGGGCAAATTAAAAAGGGATTCGCGAGTGATATAATTGCTGTTAAAGGTAACCCTTTAGAAGACATTAGTACTTTAGAAAATATACCTTTTGTGATGAAAGCAGGTGTTGTTTATAAACAATAAGCGCATATCAGAGCAAGCAAGATAACAAAAAGCCCAAATATTGCTATTTGGGCTTTAGAACATCAGGGTGATGCGTAGAGTAAATTGTCTAATTCAAGGCGCTTAATTGCGACGTTTAGTGTTTCTTAAACGAGCAATTAAGCAACGCAGAAGTAGGCGATTTAATCAAGCATGATTTACATCATGCCTCCCATCCCCCCCATACCGCCCATGCCGCCCATATCAGGCATTGCAGGAGCGCCAGCATCTTTAACTGGTGCATCTGTGATCATAGCTTCGGTAGTTAGCATTAAACCAGCAACAGATGCAGCAAACTGAAGTGCTGAACGCGTTACTTTAGTTGGGTCAAGAATACCCATTTCTAACATATCACCATAAGAGCTGTTACCGGCATTATAACCATAGTTACCTTTACCGTTACGTACCTCATTTAACACAACTGATGCTTCGTCACCTGAGTTAGTTGCAATTTGACGTAATGGAGCAGACATTGCACGAATAGCCACGTTAATACCGTGTGTTTGATCTTCGTTAATACCCTCAAGATCTTTAATAGTTTCAGCAACTCTCACAAGTGCTACACCACCACCGGCAACAACGCCCTCTTCTACCGCAGCACGAGTTGCATGTAATGCATCTTCAACACGGGCTTTTTTCTCTTTCATTTCCATTTCAGTGGCTGCGCCAACTTTGATTACGGCAACACCGCCAGCTAATTTAGCTAAACGTTCTTGCAGTTTTTCTTTATCGTAATCTGAAGAAGAGTCTTCAATTTGACCACGAATTTGAGCAACACGTGCTTGAATGTCAGCTTCCTCGCCAACGCCATCAATAATAGTGGTGTTGTCTTTAGAAATGATTACACGCTTAGCTTGACCTAAATCTTCTAATGTTGCTTTTTCAAGTTCCATACCGATTTCTTCAGAAATAACAGTACCGCCAGTTAGCGTAGCTACATCTTGTAACATTGCTTTACGACGATCACCAAAACCAGGTGCTTTTACGGCTGCAACTTTCACAATACCGCGCATGTTGTTAACAACTAATGTTGCTAATGCTTCGCCTTCAACATCTTCAGCAATAATAAGTAAAGGTTTACCTGCTTTAGCAACGGCTTCTAAAGTCGTTAATAATTCACGAATGTTCGCAACTTTTTTATCAACAAGTAGAATGAATGGATTTTCTAATTCAACCGTGCCACTTTCTTGGTTAGTCATAAAGTAAGGTGATAAGTAACCACGATCAAACTGCATACCTTCAACAACATCAAGCTCATCAGTTAGCGCTTGACCTTCTTCAACAGTAATAACACCTTCAGTGCCTACTTTATCCATTGCTGTTGCAATGATTTTACCAACAGTTTCATCAGAGTTAGCAGAAATAGTACCTACTTGCTCAATAGCTTTATTATCAGTTACTGGTGAAGAAAGGTCTTTTAATGCAGCAACAGCAGCGATTACTGCTTTATCGATACCACGCTTAAGATCCATTGGGTTCATACCCGCAGCAATCGATTTTAAACCTTCATTAACAATAGCTTGAGCTAAAACAGTAGCAGTAGTTGTACCATCACCTGCTTCATCATTGGCTTTAGAAGCAACTTCTTTCACCATTTGTGCGCCCATGTTTTCAAACTTGTCTTCAAGTTCAATTTCTTTAGCAACACTTACACCATCTTTAGTGATCGTTGGACCACCAAAAGATTTGTCTAATACTACGTTACGACCTTTAGGGCCTAATGTTACTTTTACCGCGTCAGCTAAAATGTTTACGCCTCTAAGCATTTTTACTCTAGCGTCGTTACCAAATAATACGTCTTTTGCAGCCATGTTATTTCTTCCTATTTTTTGTGAATTTAGATGGAGCAATGCTCTACATCAAATTAAATACTTAATTATTGAGCTTACTCAACAATTGCTAAAATGTCTGATTCTGAAAGGATCAATACTTCTTCGCCGTCAATTTTCTCAGCTTTCATACCGTAACCTTCAGAGAAAATTACTTGGTCACCAATTTTTACGTCTAATGGGCGTACATCACCATTTTCTAAAATACGACCCTTACCAACAGCCACGACTTCAGCGCGAGTTGATTTTTCTGCTGCACTGCCTGTTAGCACAATGCCACCGGCTGATTTAGATTCAACTTCTTTACGTTTTACAATTACGCGATCATGTAATGGACGAATGCTCATTTATTTTCTCCTGAGAATTATTGGTTATAACAAATATGTTTGTGTGTAATTAATGGGGTTAAAAAAATACTTCACAAGTCTTTACTGTATTTTTTTGATTATTTAACTTTAACTCTGTTTTAAAAAATTTTAACTGATTGAAAAATATTAATTTAATGTTCGATTAGTTATATGGTCAGATTATTCATGTAAATGCTAAGAACATGTCCCTCTCAATAAACAATTGATCAACATAAATTCAACGAAGAAATCTATCAATATAACCATGACAAAAAGGTATATTACCTGGGTTACTAGTCTTTTCGCTTAAAGTCACCTTCTAGAGTTTCGACTTGATGATGATTTTTATCAGAAGAAATAGCTTTGTTCTGCGTGAAGGCAGTGTCGCTATCGACCGTTATATCAACTTCATTTTCATAAATATGACCATTTTCTTGCGTGAAGGTAGAAGAATGAAAATGTGCATTTGCACCAAACCCATTACCTTGACTAGTTTTAATATGCTTTTGTACTTTGCTAGCTAAAGCCTGACGGACATTAGGTATCAGTAGAAGTAAACCAAAAATATCAGTAACAAAACCTGGTGTCACCAACAGTATACCGGCTATTAGTAAAACTAAAGCAGTCACTATTTCGCCTGAAGGCATCTCTCCTTCTGCCATTTTAGTTTGTACTGATTGTAAAGTAGCTAAGCCTTGATGACGTACATATTTAGCGCCAAGCCAGGCACTAAGGATCACAATAGCAATGGTTGGCCAAGCGCCAATTAGCTCCCCAACCTGCATTAACACTGTGATTTCAATAATAGGTATAATAATAAATAGCGCAAATAATAAGCGAAACATAAAGACTCCTGTTTTCTTTGTAAGATATATTGGGCTAAACGGGTCTTTTTCAAGCGTAAATGGCTTTTACTTTACTTATCACGGATATTGTTAACTTTTTTTTAAGAAACCGATGTTATCTTGTGGTGTGCTTTAGGTTTAGATATATCTAACTAATAAGAGGCGCTATTACCGCTAACGAACCTATAGCTGAGCAAATGATGCCTTATAGTTGCGACATCATTAATCAAAAAAAGTTACTGTATAAAAAACTGCAGCTATTAATAAAAACTGAAAGTGATAATTTGATACAATTAAATACTCGAATTAATAAGCTGCATCCCTACAATGTAGCTAAGAGAATGTAATTGAAGTGATTGCTTTGAATATCCAGCAAGGCAATAAGCACTATTTAAACTGGATCAGTGAAAATTAAAGTAGTACTAATGAAAAATCCATCATCATTTTTAAACTTTTTTGCTAGAACATTTATTATATTATTTGCTCTACTGCTAGGTTTAAGTTCTGCAGTTAGTAATGCACAGCAATCTATTTTTGACACATCTGGACCATCATTATTTAGTAATGACAATGAGTTTTTAAGGGTAGATCAAGCCTTTGTTTTTAACTTTGATCAAGATGAGAATTTACTGCATATTAACTTTGATATCAGCGAAGGCTATTACCTTTATCGCCATCAATTTAAATTTACGAGTGATACAGCCCGCATAGCTGAAATAGATTTACCACAAGGTATAGAGCATGAAGATGAATTTTTTGGTGTGCAACAAATTTATAAAACCGCTTTAAATTTAACACTTAATATCGAGCAAGCTGACAAAAACGCTGTTATTACAGTTAGCTATCAAGGCTGTGCTGACAAGGGATTATGTTACCCTCCAACAAAAAAACAAATTTCACTAGATCAAGTATTAGAACAAACCAACAAAAACACATCTGCTGCTGTATTATCAGCTTTACATAGTGATGCAACTGAAACGTCTTCAACACAAAAACCAGAAACCTCAATGGTTAGTGAACAACACCAACTCGCTGATATGTTAAAGCAAGGGAGCTTACTATTAACGCTAGTTGCTTTCTTTTTAGGTGGGCTTTTATTGTCATTTACGCCTTGCGTATTTCCAATGTACCCTATATTAACGGGCATTATTGTTGGTGCTGGTAATAATAATTCAACACCTTTAACTACCAAGAAAGCATTTACGTTATCGTTCTTTTACGTGCAAGGTATGGCCGTTACTTATACCTTGCTCGGTGTAGTCGTTGCACTTGCTGGCGCGCAATTCCAAGCTATTTTTCAACATCCTTATGTGTTAATTGCCCTTAGTATTTTGTTTATCTTTTTAGCCTTATCCATGTTTGGCTTGTTCAACTTAGCCCTACCTGCTAGTTGGCAAAATTATTTAAATAGTTTAAGTAATAAACAAAAAGGCGGGTCAGTTACAGGTGTTATAATGATGGGTGTCATTTCAGGCTTGGTTGCTTCCCCTTGTACCACCGCACCTTTAACCGGTGCTTTATTATATATTTCACAAACAGGTGATGTGGTATTAGGCGCTTCCGCCTTGTATGCGCTAAGTTTAGGCATGGGATTACCATTATTAGTGTTAGGTAGTTCGGGGGGGAAACTATTGCCTAAAGCTGGTGCCTGGATGAATATTATAAAAAATATTTTCGGCCTATTATTACTCGCTGTTCCAATATTTTTATTAGAGCGCTTTATTCCCCAAGTTGCCAGTGATGCGCTATGGGCAATATTGATATTAAGCTCAGCTACTTATTTATATGTGGCCAACATCAATACGGCTTCACAGTCAACAGAGAAAACCGCTAAGAGCTTTGCCTTTGGCTTGCGTTCATTAATCATTTTTCTAATGCTATTTTGGGGAGCTAATATGCTCTATCAATTATTTACTCCTAATAACGTTACATCAAATGGCAATGTAGTTAACAATAATTCAAGCAACAACGGACAATCAATAATAACGAATCAAGAGAGCCAAATTCAACATTTTACCCAAGTAACTACCTTGAAAGAATTAACAGAAGTTATTGCCCTGGCTAATAGCCAAGGTAAAACAGTCATGTTAGATTTATATGCAGATTGGTGTGTTGCTTGTAAAGAATTTGAGGAATATACTTTTCCAGATAAAAAAGTACAACAGGCACTTGCTAACTCACTTTTACTACAAGTTGATTTAACCGAAACAAGCTTGCCGCAAAATATAGAATTAATGGATCACTTCAATGTATTTGGTTTACCATCAATTTTATTTTTTGATTTAAACGGAAAAGAATTAAGCCTACAACGTGTAACTGGCTTTATGAAGGCTGACAAATTTAGTGAGCATATCAATACTATATTTTAGCAGTAGCATATACATCAACGTAAATATCATCTACCAGTCAGATACTGGTGGATGAAAGCTAACATTTACATTTCTGTTATACTTATCAGGTTTTTCCCACTTGAGTTTTCCAGTAACCATTATGAGTATATTCTTGAATAAATTCTATCAAATCTATTTCTGGCACGGGTTTCGAAAAATAATAACCTTGAATTAGATCACATTCATTTTCCGTTAAGCTTCGTAATTGAGCCGCTGTTTCTACACCTTCAGCAATAACCGTTAAGCCTAAATTTTTCACCATCGCAATAGTCGACATAATAATTTGATAATCAGCATGATTTTCTAACATGCCAAAAACAAAACTTTTATCAATTTTAATAACGTCAATTGGCATTTTTTTAATATACGCTAATGACGAATACCCTGTACCAAAATCATCAATGGCAAAGCTGAACCCCATCTCTTTCAAACTATCCATCATCACAATGGTGTGCTCTATATCTTTTACTAACGTTTGCTCTGTTAACTCTAGTTCAAAACTATCCGCAGATAAGGAGAATTCATCCAATAAGCTTTGTAAATAGTTCGGCAAATTGATATCAATAAATTGCCCAGCTGATAAATTAATAGCAATTTTAACATCCGTTAACCCTTGCTTTTTAATCATTATCGCTAACTCAAAACAACGATGAATAATCCAATAACCTAATTCAATCATGTGCTGAGAGTTTTCTAAAATAGGAATAAAGTCTTCGGGTGAAACCATACCTCGCTCAGGGTGCTTCCAACGTAGTAATGCTTCAAAGCCATATATTTTATTATCTATTGCCCTTAATTGCGGTTGTAAACTTAACGTAAACTGTTGTTTAGCAAGTGCTTGACGAACTTCTCCTTCAAGCATAACCCTGTGAGCAACCCGCTGAAACATTTCTTGGTGATAAATATGGAATTGACTACCGCCATTGTCTTTTGCTTCATACATGGCAATATCTGCATGAGCAATTAAATCTTCTGCTTTTTCACTACTCGACTCTGTATAGGAAATACCGATACTTGTTGACACATAAAAAATACTTGAGCCAAGCTTTATAGGCTCTTTAAATTCTGCAAGTAATTGCTCTGCAATATTAATCGCTTCATTTACTGAATTTAAGCCCCCTAGCACCACCACAAATTCATCACCACCAAAGCGGCAGGCTAAATCCATTTTACCAACACTTAAACGTACACGATCAGCCGCTTGAATTAACAACTTATCGCCTTCGGTATGACCATTGCTATCATTTACTTTTTTAAAATCATCTAAATCTAAAAATAAAACAGCAACCCCACCAGGGTAACGACCAATATTAGCGATTGATTTACGTAATTGATAATTCAGCATATTACGATTAGGTAAACCAGTGAGTAAATCATACATCGCAATATTTTCTAACTCTTTGGTTTTTTGTTCCACCTCAATATTTAATTGCTCTAACTCATAGCTTAGCTCTAAAGCAGAGTCACTTAAAATATCGAGTTCATCAGAAAATAACATTGGTCTTTTTAATTTAATCTCTCTAAATTGATCAAACTTTTTATTGGCGAGTAAAGGAAGTGCACTTGACAAGTGTAATAAGCGTTTCGTAAACAACCGAGCGAGGCCATAAAGAAATAACCCCAGTACCATAAAGATACCACTGAGCGACATTAAAAACTGTAGCCTATATTGAGCATTTTTTTCTTCAAAAAGCGTAACATCATCTATTAGGGACAGATAAAATTCTCTTTTATTATCATTAGCTAATGGGAGAAAGTTAACCAAATAGCTTTTACCGTACTGCTCTATTTTCAAACCATCTTTAATGACTAAGTCAATGTTCATTTCGTCGTTAACTGCAAGAAGAGATTGAGTTAACGGCATATTAGATGATGAAATGACATTAACTTCGTTATTCACTTCACCTGATTCTGAAGAGAAACTCACTACAGCCACTTCACTATTTAGCGAAGTATTAATTGCATAAAGCATATCAACTAGACTCGCAGTCATAGTAATAACTAATACATCACCATGGTTATTCAATAAAGGAACGCTGAGTAATAAATAACATTGTTGTTGACATAGTACTTGATGATTAGGACTTTGAAGCCTTAAAACGCGGTCAATATTATCGTATGCAAACTCAGGCATAGCAGAGGTTTCAAATAGTGAATTTTTATTGGCATCAACCAACCAAATATTTTCTATATTTAGGTTTAACTGTAAACCATCGAATTGATTGGCAAGTTGTTCAGCAAAAATAGTGAAGTCTTGCTGTTGTGAAAACTTGGTAATTTCAGAGAATGATTCAAGCCAAACGTTCATTTTTGAACGAAGAATATCACTGTGCAAAGCAAACTGCACTTTACCTTGCGCTAAAGTATCTTGATGAAATTGTTTATAGTCGTCTTGTAGTCGAGATAAAGATAATGCTGAAAACCCGACAGCTAATATTAATAGTGTTGATACTATTAATATTAATAATTTCGTTGGGACACTAATAAACTTTTTCATCATCAATAACGTCTCAATTAGAACCAATACATCAACTGCACAGCACCAAGCTCCCAGTTTTCTGCATCATTCACTTGTGGATTAGGTAAAACAACAGGAGTAAGTCTACCACCTCCTTGAAACCAGTGGTATTCTAACCTTAGTCGTAAATTACTAGAAAAATCGTATGACAAACCAATGACGGTATCTCTATGATACCCAAAATAAGCAGGAATAAGGCCGTCATATTCCTCAGACATTGCTTTCCCATTTTTATCATCTCGATCATTATAAAAGTTTTCATAGCGAGCAAGTAAAGTTAGCTCATCATTTACCTTATATCGGGACTGTATATACATTCCTTGTCCAATCGGAGCTTTACTATACGTAGGGGTATAAAATCCTTTAGAGTCAAAAGTTTCTTGATAAATTTCACCACTTAGCTCCCAACGTTCTCCTTCATATAAAGCATTGATAGTATAAAATTTGAAAGAAAATTTGCCATCAAAAAATAAATCCCCAAATTCTGTCGCATCATAATTAAACACTGAGTCTAAATAAGATATCCCAAATCGCCACGAAGAAAAGCTAGGTTGCCAATATAAACTGGTTTGAAAATCAGAGTCCTGCTCTATTGAGCCTTTAATTTTATCACCTAAAATGATTTCACCCTGCTTATCTGAAATTTTCGAAGTACCGTAACTCAGGTTGAAATCAAAATTACCATAGTCATCATCACTATGGCTGATTTTAAGTGCCGCGCCATCTCCGCCAACAGCAATATCTCGAAAACCATCAAAATAAACAGATTGTGGTAAAATAATACTGGGACGAGCAAATGGAATATCCCTAGAACTAGAATAAAGCCAATGATTATTTTTAAAGCGTCCTAAATAAAGATTAGCCTGCCAACTTGAGCTTTTATACATTGACCAATCTAACAAAGCGTAATCGATACGAACACCTTCAGCGTATCTATTACCACCATTTAAATAGACAACTTGACCTGCTAGCCGCAAATTATCATTTAGCTGATAAGAAGCATTAAATCCCACTTCGGTTAGTTTAGATGATACTGCGCCATCATCTTCAACAAAATCACTATTTTCAACGTCAATGATCCCTTGAGCAACAAAGCCATGATATTGAAAATCTTGAGCAGAAAGCTTGTCCGAAGATATCGATACACATAGTGTAACTAATATGCCAAAAAAGAATCTTCTCATAGCTAAGTTTACCGCTTTAGTTTGTAATTTTAACAACATGTACACCCTCCATTCCTTGAGTTTCTTTTACGTAACCAATTGCACCAGGTGTCGTTCTAACTCCTTCTAGAAGTTCTTCTGGCGTATTAACTGTAATCGGTGCGACCCCTAACCCAGAATAAGTTAATTTATTCCATATGCGATCGAGTTGATAAGGGAACATTTGTAGACGCTCTTTACTAAAACGTAAATGAAGCGCATGCTGACGAGGTAAAACAAAAACAGTGATTCTTTGAGCGTCATTCCATTGCACTTGCCGCATAGTATAAATACGCCGTAATTGCGAAGTGGTTAATGTAGTTTCGCTAACAGTAGGATGTATAATAACTTCAACAGCCGAAGCCGTTGCACTAAGACAACCTAAAAAGATAAGTAAGCATAAAAAGTAAGGTGTTTTGATAATACAATCCTTCTATACCTAACAATATTCAAAATAAACATTTGTTAAGTATTTACCAACTAATAAGTAGGGGGATTTAATAATCACGGTAATTGGTAATAACTATAAAAAAACCTATAGTTATTTGAAAATGCTAAATAAAATCCAAAATACATCAACAAGATATCAGAAACCACATGTTTAACACAAGGAATACTTTGTTATTACTAATAATAAATAAAAATCGCAAAGTATTATTTTTCTTACCTAACTATTTTAACTATCCCTTTAAAAACAGTGTTTTAATTATCACTATTTATCTTATCAGTGTAGTAAACAATTATAAAAATAACCATTTTTTATATCGGCAAAGAGATAAGACCAGTAATTTGCTGCTATATTCTGCGAAAACACTATAATAATCGTCAATAATAAAAAAAAACGTTTTTTTATTCACAATATTATCAATTTATGTAATTATTGTGGCTAATATCAACTTTAAGGTGTTTTTAGCGAAGATGAGTACTAAGTTTGAGATTTTGGTGTTAAATGGACCTAATTTAAATATGTTAGGCAAACGTGAGCCTGAAATTTATGGTGCACAAACATTAGACGAAATAATTGACGCATTAGCAAAACAAGCACTAGCGAAAGAAGTTAAACTTTCTCACTTACAATCTAACGCTGAACACTTACTTATAGAAGCAATACATAAAGCTTATAAAAAAGTAGATTTTATTATTATAAACCCTGCAGCATTTACACATACAAGTGTCGCTATTCGTGATGCTTTATTGTCAGTAGATATACCTTTTATCGAAGTACACTTATCTAATGTGCATGCAAGAGAAAAATTTAGACATCATTCGTATTTGTCTGATGTAGCAACCGGGGTGATTTGTGGCTTAGGTGCAGATGGCTATAGTTATGCACTACAATCCGCAGAAGCTTGGTTGAGAAAACGTTAAATAGCTGTTGTTAGCTGTAGTAAATAACAAAATAATAGTTAGTTATAATAACTAACTTAATATTAATTAAAGCAAATTGAAATAAGGTAACGTAATGGATATTCGTAAGATCAAAAAACTTATTGAGTTAGTAGAAGAGTCAGGCATCAATGAATTAGAAATCTCTGAGGGAGAAGAATCGGTTCGTATATGTCGCGGCGCTCCCGTAACAGCTGCTCCAGCACCAGTAATGCAAGCAGCACCGATTACAGCACCAGCTGCTGCAGCACCAGTAGCAACACCTGCAAATGAGGCAGCAGCACCAGTACTGTCTGGCCATGTTGTTCGCTCTCCAATGGTTGGTACTTTCTACGCTTCAGCATCTCCAGATTCACCTGCTTTTGCCGAAGTAGGCCAACATGTTAACGCTGGTGATACATTATGTATTATTGAAGCAATGAAGATGATGAATCAAATCGAAGCTGATAAATCAGGTGTTATCAAAGAAATACTAGCAGACAATGAAGATGCTATTGAATTTGATCAACCGCTATTCATCATTGAATAAGCCCAACCAAAAAGGGTCATTCCATGTTAGATAAAGTTGTTATCGCCAACCGTGGCGAAATTGCCTTAAGAATATTACGAGCTTGTAAAGAGCTTGGTATTAAAACTGTTGCTGTACATTCCACTGCGGATAAAAACTTGAAGCACGTCTTATTAGCAGATGAAACCATCTGTATTGGTAAGGCTCCAGCTCCCGATAGTTACCTTAATATTCCTGCGATCATAACCGCAGCAGAAGTAACTAATGCTGTTGCTATTCATCCTGGTTACGGTTTTTTAGCTGAAAATGCTGACTTTGCTGAACAAGTTGAAAAATCAGGTTTTGCCTTTATCGGCCCAAAAGCTGAAAGCATCCGAATTATGGGTGATAAAGTTGCTGCAATCAAAGCGATGAAAGTTGCAGGTGTGCCTTGCGTACCTGGTTCTGACGGTCCATTAAATGATGACGATGCAGTAAACAAAGCCCATGCTAAGCGCATAGGTTACCCTGTTATTGTTAAAGCTGCTGGTGGTGGTGGTGGTCGTGGTATGCGCGTTGTGCGTACCGAAGAAGAGTTAATTGAATCTATTGCATTAACAAAGAAAGAAGCTGGTACCATTTTTAAAAATGATATGGTTTACATGGAAAAATTCCTTGAAAACCCACGTCATGTTGAAATTCAAATCATGGCTGACGGACAAGGTTCAGCTATTCACTTAGGTGAACGTGATTGTTCAATGCAACGTCGTCATCAAAAAGTAGTTGAAGAAGCACCTGCCCCAGGTATAACACCAGAAATGCGCGCAAAAATCGGCGAACGTTGTTGTAATGCTTGTATTGAAATTAATTATCGTGGTGCTGGTACTTTCGAGTTCTTATATGAAAACGGTGAGTTCTATTTCATTGAAATGAACACACGTATTCAAGTTGAACATCCTGTAACCGAGATGATCACAGGTGTAGATTTAATTAAAGAGCAACTACGTGTAGCTGCTGGACAACCATTATCTTACACGCAAGAAGATATTAAAATTTCAGGTCATTCAATTGAATGTCGTATTAATGCTGAAGATCCTCGTACTTTTATCCCTTCTCCGGGTAAAATTACGCGTTTTCACCCACCAGGTGGTTTAGGTGTTCGCTGGGATTCGCATATCTATGCTGACTACTCAGTACCTCCTCATTATGACTCTATGATTGGTAAACTAATCACTTGGGGTGATAATCGTGACGTAGCAATTGCACGTATGCGTAACGCACTTTCAGAGCTTGTAATAGACGGTATTAAAACAAATATCACTTTGCATCAAGATATATTAAATGATCAAGGTTTCGTAAATGGTGGGGCCAACATTCACTATTTAGAAAAGAAACTTTCTGAGTTTGGTTAAAGATTTTTTTGAATACTGAATACTTAAAGCTCTGCATTTGCAGAGCTTTTTTTTTCCTAGCAACTTACGGTAAAATGTTTACCATAAACTGAATATATATCATTAAGATATAAATATGAACAACGAGTAAAAAATGACAAAACAACTAGAAAAACCTACAGCACCACAAGATGATGATTGTTGTGGCGGTGGAGCCTGTAATCCTTGTGTTTGGGATCATTATTATGCTGAATTACAAAAGTGGCGTATTGCGCAAGCAAAATTAAAAGAACAAGGGCTAGAAAAAGAGTAAAGTCGATGATGCTAGCCTTCATCAACGACTTCTCATCATCAACTCCTGAAGCTTGCTTTAGTGCATTACAGTGACTAAAGCCTATTAACCTCATATGTATTACTGGCATATACTAGTTGATAAATAAAGGAAAAATACAAACTCTCACTAATATTTTTATCATAGCGCTCTATTTGATAATGCCAGAGTCCATAATAATTTGTGCGAGTTCTTTCGCCTTAGGGCTAGCCATCAAGCCAACAACATCACCATTATTTAACATGCGAGTAAGCTCAGGATCACTGCTAAGTTGTTTAAAACGAGGGTTCTGTTTTACAACTTCGACACGAATCAACGTGGTCATAACCTCTTCAGTAAGTCTCATTTTTACCGCTGTTTTATCGGTAACATCAACATCGCCCAACACATTCGTTTCAGCTAAAATACGCTGTACCGTTTTTTTATCAAGAACAGTATTGATTTCATGCGCAGTCATTAAACCGAGCACATCTCTTTCTTCTACCATACGGCTAATCTTCTTGCTGTTCACTAATGTTTTAACATCAGGATCATTAGCGAGAAATAAACCATCTTGTATTCCTCGAGCAGGATTTTTCAAAACGTATGAAGCGACACCAACCAATTGCGGCGTCTTTGGAAATTGTTGAGCCAGCACACTATCAATAGTCTCTCCCATAAACTGTTGTGATAAATTATTGATTAGGTTATTTTGTGGTAATTCGCCATTATTCAATGCTGTATTCGCTATATTAACGAACCAAACCAAGGTAATTCTGACTTTCCATCCGTTAGTTTACCAAGAATGCTAAGGAGTATTTTAAGTGTGATTGAAATGACTATCCAACTGATAACAAATATTGCAACGCCTGCAACAAAGTA